>Ga0187878_1000572_pt1 | contig 40949 bp, 30 predicted proteins | sample June2016WEW_17_1_FD_132979 | JGI IMG/M metagenome (GOLD analysis project Ga0187878, IMG submission 132979) | Peatland microbial communities from SPRUCE experiment site at the Marcell Experimental Forest, Minnesota, USA - June2016WEW_17_150 | ecosystem: Environmental > Terrestrial > Soil >... | reverse complement strand
GGTCGAGTGCGGCGCTTTCAGCACCGTCTCCGGTTCCTCTTCCACCTCGCGCGCGATCGAGACCAGGGCGTCGATGAACAGGTCCAGTTCCCGCTTGCTTTCCGTTTCGGTGGGCTCGATCATCAGCGCACCGTGAACGATCAGCGGGAAACTGACGGTGTAGGGATGGAAGCCGTAGTCGATCAGGCGCTTGGCGATGTCGCCGGTGCGCACGCCGCGCCTGGCCTGCCGCGCGTCGCTGAAGACGCACTCGTGCATCGAGGGCGCCTCGGCCGCGATGTCGTAACAGGCCTCGATCCCCTTGCGGATGTAAGTGGCGTTCAGCACGGCATCCAGCGTGGCGTTGCGCAGGCCCTCGCCGCCGTGAGCCATGATATAGGCCAGCGCGCGCACCAGCACGCCGAAGTTGCCGTAGAAGGCGCGCACGCGGCCGATGGACTGCCCCCGCTCGTAATCCAGCGCCCACTTGCCGCCGTCGCGCTTGAGCCGCGGAATGGGCAGGAACGGCGCCAGCTCCGCCTTCACCGCCACCGGCCCGCTGCCCGGCCCGCCGCCCCCGTGCGGAGTCGAGAACGTCTTGTGCAGGTTCAGATGCATCACGTCCACGCCGTTGTCGCCGGGACGCACCACGCCCACCAGCGCGTTCATGTTGGCCCCGTCCATGTAAAGCAGCGCGCCCTTGGCGTGCAGGATCCCGGCGATGGCGCGGATGTTCACCTCAAAGACCCCGAGCGTGTTCGGGTTGGTGATCATCAGCGCGGCCACGTCGTCGTCGACGATGCGGGCCAACGCCTCGACGTCGATCATGCCCTGCTCGTTCGACTTGATGTTCTCGACCGCGTAACCCGCGATGGCGGCGGTGGCCGGGTTGGTGCCGTGGGCCGAGTCCGGGATCAGCACCTTCTTGCGCGGGTGGCCGCGGGAGGCGAGTAGCGCGCGGGCGACCAGGATGCCGGTCAACTCCCCGTGCGCGCCCGCGGCCGGCTGCAAGGTGACGGCGTCCATCCCCGTGATCTCCAGCAGCGCCGCTTCCAGGCGCGCCATGATCTCGAGCGCGCCCTGCGCCAGCGACTCCGGCTGGTAGGGATGCGCCCACGCCAGGCCCTCCGTGCGCGCCACCAGCTCGTTGATCCGCGGGTTGTATTTCATCGTGCAGGAGCCCAGCGGGTACACGCCCAGGTCGATCGCGTGGTTCCAGGTCGACAGCCGCGTGAAGTGGCGGATCGCCTCCACCTCGCTGACTTCGGGGAACCCCTCGATCTGGGCGCGCACGTTCTCCGGGCCCAGCGCCTCGGCCGCGTCCAGTGGCGGCACGTCGAGCTCGGGCAGTTGATAGCCCACTTTCCCCGGCGAACTCAGCTCGAACAGCAGCGGCTCGTTCTGGCTGACGTGGGTTCGAACCTGGCGGATCATTTCGTCCCCCCCACGACCGCCGCCAGCGCGTCCATGTCCTCGCGGCGGGTCATCTCGGTCGCGCAGAGCAGCATCGCGTTGCCGAGTTCGGGATAGAAGCGCCCGAGCGGCAGGCCGCCGATGATCTTCCGCGCGAGCAGCGCCCGGTTGACGGCTTCGGGGTCGTCCACGGTAACGACGAACTCGTTGAAGAACGGGCCGGAGAAGCACAACGGCAGCTTGCCCGCCAGGTAGTGCGCCTTGGCGAGATTCTGCGCGGCCAGTTCCCGCAGGCCCTGTTTACCGTAGACGGTCATGAAGACCGTCGCCATCAGGGCGATCAGCGCCTGGTTGGTGCAGATGTTCGAAGTGGCTCTTTCGCGGCGGATATGCTGCTCGCGGGTGGCCAGCGTGAGGCAGAAGGCACGGTTGCCGCGGGTATCCACGGACTCGCCGGCCAGCCGGCCCGGCAATTGCCGGATGTACTTCTCGCGCGTGGCGATGACGCCGGCGAACGGCCCGCCGTAGCTCGGCGAAATCGCGAAGGACTGCAATTCGCCCGCGACGATGTCCGCGCCGGCCGGGGGAGCGAGCACCCCCAGCGCCACCGCCTCGGTGAACACGTCCACCAGCAGCGCGCCCGCGCGGTGCGCCAGCCCCGCGATCGCGTTCATGTTCTCGACGACGCCGAAGAAATTCGGCGACTGTACGATCACCGCCGCGATGCCCGCATCGAGCTTGCGCTCGAGGTCCCCCAGATCGAGCGCGCCGCTCGCGCGATCGTAGCCGGACTCCACCACCACGAGACCCTGGTTCCGCGCGTAGGTCTCGAGCACCTCGCGGTACTCCGGATGCAGCGGGCGGGCGACCAGCAGCCGCTTCCGGCCGGTGATGCGCACCGCCATCATGGCCGCCTCGGCGACGGCGGTCGAGCCGTCGTACATCGAGGCGTTGGCCACGTCCATGCCAGTGAGCTGGCACATCATCGTCTGGAACTCGAAGATGGCCGTCAGCGTGCCCTGGGAAATCTCCGCCTGGTAGGGGGTGTAGGAAGTGAGAAACTCGCCCCGCGAAACTACCGTATCGACCAGCACCGGACGGTAGTGGAAGTAGGCGCCGGCGCCCAGGAAACACGCGTATCCGGTCGCGTTCTCCCGCCCGCGCTCGCGGAAGTATTCGAGAATCTCGTACTCCGACTTGCCGCTCCCGATCGCCAGGGGCCGCTTCAGGCGGACCTCGTCGGGTAAGTGCGCGAATAAGTCTTCGAGCGAACTCACTCCGCATGCCGCCAGCATCTCGCGGCGTTCGGATTCGGACTTAGGAAGATAGCGCACCGGCGTTTAGGTCTCTGCGCCGATGTAGCTGAAGTACTCGGCGGCCGTCATGAGGCGGCCGATTTCCTCCGGCGCGCTGACTTTGATCTTCGCCAGCCAGGCGGCGCCGTGCGGGTCCTGGTTCAGCTTCTCGGGCTCCTTGGCCAACGGCTCGTTCGCCTCCACCACCTCGCCCGAGACCGGCGAAAAGACGTCATTGGCGGCCTTGACCGACTCAACCGAGCAGAACATCCTGCCCTGCTCGACGCGCGCACCCACCTTGGGAGGATCGATGTAGACGATCTCCCCCAGCTCCTGCTGGGCGTGATCCGTGATGCCGACCGTGGCGATGTCGCCTTCCAGCCGCACCCACTCGTGGTCCTTCGTATAACGGAACTCCTCCGGATATGTGCTCATTTCGCTCGCTTATAAAAGGGTGTTGGGACCGTTACCGCCTCGACGAGCTGGCCGCGGATGGAGACCTGGATCGGCCGGCCGACGTCCGCCAGTCCGGCGGGGAGATAGCAGAGCCCGATGTTCTGGTTCAACGTGGGGGACGGCCCTCCGCTGGTCACCCAACCGGCCGGCGCGCCATCAATCCAGACTTCGTAGCCGTCGCGGGCGATGCCACGCCCACGCATCTCGAAGCCCATCAGCTTCCTTCGGACCCCCTCGCGCTGCTGGGCGGCGAGCCGCTCGCGGCCCAGAAACTCGCCCTTGTCCAGCTTGACGATCCAGCCCAGATCGGCCTCCAGCGGCGGCGTCTCGGCGTCGATCTCGTGGCCGTAGAGCGCCATCTTGGCCTCCAGCCGCAGCGTGTTCCGCGCCCCCAGCCCGCACGGCTTGATGCCGAACTCCCGACCCGCGCCGATCGCTTCCTCCCAGATTCGCGGAGCCTCCTCGGGCGTGAAGTAGATCTCGAACCCGTCCTCGCCGGTGTATCCGGTTCGCGCGATGCGCGCGGGCGTGCCCGCCACCTCGCCGTCCACGAAGTTGTAGTTGCGGATGCCGGCCAGCCCGGTGGAGGTGAGCTTCTGAAGCGTCGCCAGTGCCATCGGCCCCTGGATCGCAAGCTGCGCGTAGCGTTCGCTGGCGAACTCCACCTCGGCCGCCCAACGGTTTGCCGCCAGGATGTGCTGGTAGTCCTTCTCCTGGTTCGCGGCGTTCACGCACAGGAAGTAGTGGTCCTCGGCCACCTTGTGGACCAGGATGTCGTCGACGAACCCCCCGTGGCCGTACAACAGCCCGGCATATTGAATCTGCCCCGGCTTGAGCCGCGCCACCGCGTTGGTGGTGACGAAATCCACCAGTGGGAACGCTTCCCGCCCCCGAATCTCGATCTCGCCCATGTGGCTGACGTCGAACAGCCCCACCGCGCGCCGGACCGCATGGTGCTCGTCGATGATCCCCGAGTACTGGACCGGCATGTCCCAGCCGCCGAAGTCCACCATCCGCGCCCCAAAGCGGCGATGAACGGGATTGAGCGCAGTCCGCTTCAAATCAGAAGCCTAACAGGCGGCGCGGAAGCGTGTCAAACCACAGATTGCGCGCCATTCATCTGATATCCTGAGCAGGAGAGGGAGATTTTCAATGAAGGGAAACACCCAAGTCATCGCAGCGCTCAATGAAGCGCTCAAGGCGGAACTGACCGCCATCAGCCAGTACATTCTTCATGCCGAGATGTGCCAGAACTGGGGCTACGAGCGCCTCCACGACCACGCCAAAAAGCAGTCGATCGACGAGATGAAGCACGCCGAGCACCTGGTCGAGCGCATCCTCTTCCTCGACGGTGCTCCGAACCTCTCGGAACTGGACCGGCTCACGATCGGCGCCGACGTCAAGGCGCAACTGGAAAACGACCTGGCGCTCGAACTCGGCGCCGTGGCCAGCTACAACGCAAACATCAAGCTCTGCGCGGAGGCCGGCGACAACGTTTCGCGGGAACTCTTCGAGAAGCTGCTCGCCGACGAAGAGGGGCACGCCGACTGGGAGGAAACCCAACTCCACCAGATCGCCGAAGTCGGGCTGGACCGCTACCTCTCGCAGCAGATCCGCTAGGAATAGCTCCGGAGTCCCCCGGGTACGAACTGCGCCCGGGGTTTGGTGCTACAATCTGGGTAGAAGGTATAATATCAGGTAGAATTCGCCCATGCCCCTGAGCATCAAACATCCCGAGGCGGATCAGTTGGCGCGCAATCTCGCCGAACTTACCCATCAGTCCATCACCGAGGCTGTCATTAAGGCGCTGCGTGAACAATTGAAGCGCGAAACCGGACGGCGATCCTGCTTGCGCCTGAAGGATGAACTCCGAGCGATCGGCAGGCGTTGCGCCGCGCTGCCCGATCATGACACGCGCAGCCCGGAGGAGATCGTCGGGTTCGACGAGCACGGACTGCCGTCGTAGCCACAATGGTTATCGATACATCGGCTCTGATCGCGATTCTGCTGAACGAGCCCGGCGGTGACCGCCTGATCGACGCCATGTCCGACGACCCGGTACGGTTGATCTCGGCCGTTAACGCCCTCGAAACGGCCGTAGTCATCGAGGCCCGAAAGCAGGAACAGGGCGGGCGCGAATTCGACCTGTTGCTGCACCGGGCGAAAATTGACGTCGTACCATTCACTCAAGAGCATGTCGAGGAGGCCAGGATCGCCTGGAGAACGTTCGGCGAGGGCAACCATCCCGCCGGTCTGAACTTCTGCGATTGCTGCGCTTACGCCCTCTCGAAGATCTCGGGCGAGCCGCTGCTGTTCAAAGGCGCCGATTTCTCCAAGACCGACGCGCAACCGGCGCTGAGGGAGGAGGTGCGGACGCCCACGCTGGTCTTGACTCTGCACAAGGCTCTCTACAACCAGGGCTTCTTCAACGTCCCGGTCGATTTCGACCTCTTTTTCGGATCGCACAACAGTCCCATAGAGATCTACATTGAGGACTCGCAATCGCCCATTGTCGGGACGATCAACCGCACGGCGCAACGCAATGGGACGCCGCGGATCATGGGCCACACCGCTCTGCGGGACTATTTCCGGTTGGAATGCACTGAAGGTGACGTCCTGGACGTGGTGATCGAATCTCCTCAGCGGATCCGGATCCGGCGACGGACCTGACGAGGCGCGTGCACCCTCCAGGCCGCCCCAGGGAATCGTTTACCATTTATTTAGATGCTATCCCTACGCTTCAGGGCCACGGCCCTGCTCTTGCTTGCGGCCGCGGTCGCGAGCGCGCAACCCAATCTGTCCGGCGCCGCGGAGGTTCGCCTGGCGCTGGGGCGGTTGAACGTGCTCGGCAGCGCGCTCATGATCGGCGCGCACCCCGACGACGAACATACCCCCACGCTCGCCTGGCTGGCACGCGGCCGCTTGATGCGCGCAGCTTACGTCTCGATCACCCGCGGCGAGGGAGGGCAGAACCTGCTCGGCCCGGAGCAGGGCGACCTGTTGGGCCTGATCCGCACCGAAGAGCTGCTGGCCGCCCGCCGAATTGACGGCGCCGAACAGTTCTTTACCCGCGCCATCGATTTCGGCTTCAGCAAGAGTCCCCAGGAGACCTTCGACAAATGGGGGCACGAGGCGGTCCTCGCCGACCTGGTGTGGATCATCCGCAGGTTTCGCCCCGACGTCATCATTCTCTGCTTTTCCGGAACGGCTCGCGACGGGCACGGCCACCACCAGGCCTCCGCGCTGCTGGGCAAAGAGGCGTTTTCCGCCGCCTCCGACCCAAGCCGCTTCCCCGAGCAGTTGAAATGGGTCGAACCCTGGCAGGCCAAGCGCGCGGTGTGGAACGTCTATGGGCGTCCGGCGGAGGCGACGGGGCAGGTCACCATCGAGACGGGCGATTACAACCCGGTGCTCGGCTACTCCTACATCGAGATCGCGGGCCTGAGCCGGAGCATGCACGCCAGCCAGGGGATGGGAAGTCCGCGGCGGCGCGGCGCGGCAACCACTTCCCTGGTACCGGTGGCCGGCGAGCCTGCCTCCAAGGACCTGTTCGACGGCATCGACACCACCTGGAGCCGCGTGCCGGGCGGCGCCGAAGTGGGCCGCATCCTGGCCCAGGCGGCGCGCTCGCTGGACCCCGCGCAGCCCGAGAGAGTTGTGCCCCTGCTGCTCGATGCCAGGAAGCGCATGGCGGTTCTCAAGGACCCCTGGGCCGAGCGCAAGCGCGCGGAACTGGATGAGGCGGTGGCGCTGTGCGCGGGACTCTGGCTGGACGCCTCGACCGACCGCTCCGAGTTCGTCCCCGGGTCCACGATGACCGTGCGCACCACCGCGCTCAACCGCTCGCGCCTCGCCATTCGCCTCCTGGGGATTTCCCTCGATCGCGACTCCGCGATGGACGTCGAGCTGCCCTTCAACCAGCCCAGCACCCGCGACTTCACCTGGAAGGTCCCCGAGGATGCCAAGTGCTCGCAACCGTACTGGCTGGCCGAGCCGCGGCGCGGAGACGCTTACGGCATCCCAGACCAGCAGTTGACTGGCATGCCGGAGAATCCGCCGGTTCTGCGCGCGCGCTTCCGGCTGCGGGTGGCCTCCGACGAACTCGAGCTGACCCGCCCGGTCCTCGATCGCTACGTGGACCGGCTGCGGGGCGAGTTCACGCGACCAGTGATCATCGTGCCGCCGGTGGCGCTGGAGTTCTCGGAGCCTGTGGTCATGTTCCCCGACCGGCAGCCGAAGAGGGTCGAGGTGGCGCTCAAGAGCAACATCGCCGGGGCGGCGGGCGAGGTGCGCCTGGAAGCCCCGGACGGCTGGCGCGTCGAGCCGGCCTCGAGGAAGTTCCAGTTCGGCGATGGCGAGCAGATGACGCTGGCGTTTGAAGTCGCGCCGCCCGCCTCCGCGGCGCGAGGGCGGATTCTCGCCCACGCCTGGCTCGGCGAACGCAGGATCGGCTCGGGCATGCAGGTGGTCGCCTACCCGCACATTCGCCCGCAGGCGGTCTTCCCGCCTTCGGCCGTGGAAGCGGTGCGCGCCGACATCCGCGTTTTGGCCAAGCGAATCGGCTACGTGATGGGTGCGGGCGACGAGGTTCCCCAGGCGTTGCGGCAGCTCGGCTGCGAGGTTACCCTGCTCACCGCCGACGACCTGGCCGCGAGCGACCTGGCGCGGTTCGATGCGATCGTGACCGGCGTGCGCGCCTATAACGTGCGGCCCGACCTCCGCGCCAATCAGCACCGGCTGCTCGACTACGTCCAGAAGGGCGGCACGCTGGTGGTGCAGTACAACGTGCTCGACTACGGCGCCTCCCCGCAGACCCTCGAGAAGATCGGCCCGTACCCGATTCGAATCGGCCGCGACCGCGTCTCGGTTGAGGAGGCGCCGGTGAGCTTCCCCGACCCCGCCAGCCCTCTGCTCCGGAAGCCCAACCGGATTACCGCGGCGGACTTCGACGGCTGGGTGCAGGAGCGCGGGTTGTACTTCCCCTCGGAATGGGACCCGCGCTACCGCACGCTCCTGGAATCGCACGATCCGGGGGAAACCCCGAAACCGGGCGGCACGCTGTACGTCCCATACGGAAAGGGAACCTACGTGTTCACCGCCTATTCGTGGTTTCGCCAACTGCCCGCGGGCGTGCCCGGCGCCTTCCGTGTCTTCGCCAACCTGCTGAGTGCGGGAAAGGCCGTTCCATGAACGAGCCCCCGCCCTTTCTCGGCACCTGGCGGCGCGTCTATGTCGCCGTCCTGCTCTACCTCGCCTCGCTGATCGTCCTGTTCTACGTCTTCACGCGAGCGTTTTCCGCATGAGGCCGCTCGATTGGGTCGTCCTGGTCGGGGCGCTGGTCTCGATGGTGGTCTACGGGCTCTACAAGGGGCGCGGCAGCAACACCGTCAACAAATACCTGCTGGCCGGAAAGACAATGCCCTGGTACGCCATGGCGTTCTCGATCATGGCCACCCAGGCCAGTGCCATCACCTTTATCTCCACTCCCGGCCAAGCCTACGTGGACGGAATGCGCTTCGTGCAGATGTACTTCGGCCTGCCCATCGCCATGGTGATCCTGGCCGCCACCGCCGTGCCGATCTTTCACCGCGCCGGCGTCTACACCGCGTACGAGTACCTGGAGAAGCGCTTCGACCCGAAGACGCGCGCACTGGTGAGCGCGATTTTCCTGATCCAGCGCGGCCTCGCGATCGGCCTCTCGCTGGCCGCCCCCGCCATCGTGCTCACGGCGATTCTGGGCTGGCCGTATCGCGCGACCACCTTGATCATCGGCTGCCTGGTCCTGCTCTACACCGTTACCGGCGGCGTCAAGGCCCTTACCTGGACCGACGTCCAGCAGATGGCGATCATCTTCTGCGGCCTCGTCGCCGCCCTGGTGACGGCCATCTGGCTGCTGCCCTCGCACCTGTCGCTGCGGGACGCCATCTCGCTCGCCGGCGCCGCGGGCAAGCTCAACGCCGTAGACCTCCACTTCGATCTGAAGAGCGAGTTCAACATCTGGAGCGGGCTCATCGGCGGGACGTTCCTGGCTCTCTCGTATTTCGGGACCGACCAGTCGCAGGTGCAGCGCTACCTCACCGGCAAGTCCATCGCGCAGAGCCGGCTGAGCCTGCTGTTCAATGCCATCGCCAAGATCCCCATGCAGTTCGTCATCCTGTTCACCGGGGCGATGGTCTTCGTGTTCTACCTCTACCAGCAGCCGCCGCTGTTGTTCCAGCCGGTCGAGTTGAAACGGATCGCGGCCCAGGCGGATTACCGGCCCGTGGCCGAGAGGTACGATCGTGCCTTCGAAGAGCGGAAGGCAGCGGCCGACCGCCTCATCGAGGCCCGCCGCGTGAGCGACCCGGCGCGCGAGCGGGCCAGCCTCGGCCAGTACCGGCAGGCGCAGAGGGACATCGACGCCGCCCGCGCCCGGGGCCTCGAGCTCGCGCGCCAGGCCAACGGCGATCCCCGCTTCAACGACACCAACTACATCTTCCTTTCCTTCGTCACGCGCTACATGCCGGCCGGGATCGTGGGACTGGTGATGGCGGTGATCTTCGCCGCGACGATGTCCTCGATTTCCGCCGAGTTCAACTCGCTGGCGACCGTCTCGGTGATCGACGTTTACCGCCGGCACGTCCGCAAGGGGGCCTCCGACCGGCACTACTTGCGCTTCTCCCGGGCGGCGACGGCTTTCTGGGGCTGTTATGCGATGATCTTTGCCGCCGCATACGGCCAGAATCTCGGCACGCTGGTGGTGGCCGTGAACAAAGTGGGCTCGCTGTTCTACGGCGGGATGCTGGGCGTCTTCGTCCTGGCCTTCGCCTTCCCCCGCGTGCGCGGCACGGCCGCCTTCATCGGCGTTCTGGCGGGCGAAGCCGCCATCTTCTACGCCAGCTTCTTCACCCAGATTTCCTTCCTCTGGTACAACGTGGTGGGCTGCTGCGTGGTGGTTGGCGTGGGGTTGCTGCTGTCGATGTTACAGCCGCGGATCGAGGCGGCGTAGAGCTACTGCGGGGGACGTATCGCCCGCAGGACTCGCATCGCCGCGAGCGTGTCCGGGTGCTCCTCGCCCAGCACTCGCTGCCTGACCTCCAGGACCTGCTCCATGAGCTGCCGCGCGCCCGCCAGATCCCCCTGCTGCCACAGCGTGTTTGCCAGGTTGCTCATCGTCGTCAGCGTGCCCGGGTGCTCCTCGCCCAGCACTCGCCGCTGCGCCTCCACCACCTGCTCCTCAGATTGCCTCGCGCCCGCCAGATCCCCCAGCCGTTTCAGCGTGATTGCCAGGTTGCCCATCGTCTTGAGCGTGTCCGGGTGCTCCTCCCCCAGCACTCGCCGCATGGCCTCCAGCGCCTGCTTTTCGAGCAGCCGAGCTCCCGCCAGATCCCCCTGCCCCTTCAGCGTGACTGCCAGGTTGCTCATCGACATGAGCGTTTCCGAGTGCTCCTCGCCCAGCACTCGGCGCATGGCCTCCAGCACGTGCTCTTGAAGCGGTCGCGCGCCCGCCAGATCCCCTTGCTGCCACAGCGTGGCGGCCAGGTTGCCCATCGCCCTCAGCGTGTCCGGGTGCTCCTCGCCCAGCACTCGCCGGCAGGCCTTCAGCACCTGCTCATGAAGCCGCCGTGCGCCCGCCAGATCCCCCTGCGCCCAGCGCAGAATCGCCACAGCCGAGCCAGGACTGGCTGCGACACGAGGCGTCTCCGTGTTGTCCGCAGCCCGGTTCAAGCCTCGCTCGAAAAGCCACTCCGCGTGAGGCCGGCAGGCGTTCATCAGTGGCCAGTGCTTTGGATTCTGGCAGCGTTCGTCGTCCATCACCGCGCGCACGGCGCGGCAGGCAGCCAGGAAATCCGCCGTGCCGCTTTGCCGTCCGGCGGTGCGAATGAAGTCCGCGATCACGCGGTGCATGACTCCGAACATGCCCCCGCCACCGCCGGTAACGAAGTTCCGCCCCGTCAAAGCCGACCGAGCCTTGCGATTGTCTACGCTGGGACCGAACGCAGCCAGCAACTCCCCGGGAATCGGCGCCGGCGCCAGTTGAGCCAGCAGACGCGCCGCCCGCCGTCCCTTGGGCCCGAGCTTCTTCAAAGAAATTGACAGCGCCTCGGTAATGCCGCGAATCGCACCCTCCGGCACCTGGCCCCGCAGCGCCTCGGAAAGCCCATCGAGCTCGGCGGTCAGCGGCGCCGAGTGTTCCGCCATGTCGAGCAGTCCCGGAGCCGAATCCGGATCGAGAGACAGCACGCGATTCAGCAGGTCCAGAACGAGAGGGAGATCGCCAACCCACTCCGCCAGCTTCTCCCACTGCTCCCGGCGCAGCGAATCGGGACGGGCCAGACCGTGCGTCAGCAGCGCCACGGACGCGGAGCGCGGCAACACGTCCAACGGCAAGGCCGCGACTCCCGATTCGACCGTTCTTTGCCGGGACGTGGCGAGCACGGTCGAAATGCCCAGCGCGGGGCAGTACTCGCCCAGGCTCCGCGCCGGAGCGCCGGACGCGCTCTCCGGTACGTTGTCCACCACAAACAGAACGGGCTTGGCCGGCGGGAGTTCGCGCAGAGCGGTCGAGAGCAAGCCGCGGAGATCCGCGCCCTGCTGGCGAAGAACGGGCAGATCCAGAGACACTCTGCCGAGCGCGCGAAGGATGCCGTAGAACTGCTCCTCGAGCGCGCCCTGGTCCACATCGGCGTTGATCCAGAACAGACCGCCCGGGTGGTAGCTGGGGCCGTAGCGGTGCAGGTATTCGATGGCAATTCGGGTCTTGCCGAAACCGCCCGCCGCCGAAACCGTGCCGCTCAAGGCCGCACTGCGGGCCGCATCGCCGCGCATGGTGGAAAGCGTGAAGTGGATGCGCGCCACGTCGTGGGCGCGGCCGACGAACCGCTCCCCAATAGACACCTCCATCTGCCCCTTCGGGTGATAGACGGGTACGCCCGCGAGATTCCCCGGCGGCGGGAGCGCGGCTTCCTCCACCAGAGTCTCGAGAATGCGACCGCCTGCCGCCGCGCCAAGGCTCGCAGCCGGAAGCCGCTCTCGAATGAGCGCCACCAGCCGCTCGGTCTCATCGGCCCGCGGCCAACTCGTCATCCGGAGATCCGGAGGGAGATTGTCGAGCGCCGCCGGTCGGCCTCCCCCCGGCAGTGCGATCACGATATGGCGCAACGCCTCGCTGAGTTGCTCGGACGTGCTGCCCGGAGTTCGGAGCAAGGCGTCGTACGGAGCGAGCGCCGTGCGCAGCTCGCGCAGGCAGTACCAGCGCGTAAAGTAGACCTCATCGGCCAGCGCCACCACCACCCGCGACCCCAGCAGCGCCTCGATGATGGCGCGCGGGAACTGCTCGCCGTCTTCGATATCCGAGCTGTCCAGAAACGCTTCGTCCCCGAGCGCCTGGTGGAGCGCCTCGGCGGCCTCCCGGCTCGTGCGCCGCGCATACGAGATGAAAACCGGATAGGCCATGTCCCGCCGAGGCCAACAATATCACACTAAGACGAACGACGGGCCGCGATCGCCACAGATACATGTGTTGAAAACGGTTGGGGAGGCCCTCGAAATCGCGCGGGACGTCGCTCGAGAGCTCATCGAGGCGCGCCGCGAGCGCGAGGGAGAAGTCTCGCTCTCGACTGCCTCGGGCCATCGAGACTACACCATCGTGGTGGCTGCTTAGGTGGGTCGGCTCTCGCGGTTCCGCAAGCACGCTAGCGCCTGGCGGATGTCTTCCGCCTCGAGGTACGGGTAAGCAGCGAGGATTTCGACGTCGGAACGGCCCGAAGCCACGAGTTCCACAATGGTGCCGACGGTCACTCGCATACCGCGCAGGCAGGGCTTGCCGCCCATGACTTCCGGGTTACGGGTGATGCGGTCGAGCTGGAACATGGATACTCGCCCCCTTGCCACGCCTCAAATGACCAGCGTCGATAACTCGACCCTCGAGCGGATCCCCTCCACCACCACGATGCCGCTCTCGGTGACGTGGTGGAAGCGGCGGTCGGTCTCCAGGTCGTAGCCGATGACGGCGTCCTCGGGCACCCGGACGTTCTTGTCCAGGATGGCGCGGCGGATGCGCGCGCGCCGGCCGATATCGCAGTAGTCGAAGATAATCGAGTCCTCGACCAGCGCGGCGGAGTGGACCCGCACGTATCGTCCCACCACGGAATTGCGCACGCTGCCGCCGGAGAGGATCGTTCCGCCGGAGAGCACCGAATCGATGGCCTGCCCGCGCCGACCCTCCTCGTCGAAGACGAACTTGGCGGGCGGATCCGAGTAGCCCGCGGTGATCAGGGGCCACTCCCGGTTGTACAGGTTCAGCTCCGGCTCCACCGCCCGGGCGTCCATGTTGGCTTCGTAGTAGGCGTCGATAGTCCCCACGTCGCGCCAGTAGGCCGGCCGGCCCGCCGGCTCGCCGGGGATGAAGTTGGTCTGGAAATCGTAGGCGTACATCGGGGCGCGTCCCACCAGCGAAGGCAGGATGTCGCGGCCGAAGTCGTGGGTGCTCTGTTCGTTGTTGGCGTCCTGGTACAGTTCTTGCAGCAGAACCCGCGTCGAGAAGACATAGTTGCCCATGGAGACATAGACCCGCTGCGGATCTCCCGGCATGGTGGGCGCGTCCGGCCTCTTCTCGTGGAAGCCGACGATCCGGCCGTCGCTCTCGGCCTCGATCACCCCGAACCCCAGGGCCTGTTCCCGCGGCACCGGGATCGCGGCCACGGTGGCCACGGCGCGCTTCTGCTCGTGAAACTCGATCATCTCCCGGATGTTCATGCGGTAGACGTGGTCGGAGCCGAAGATCACCACCACGTGCGGATCGGCCTGCTCGATCAGGTTGAGGTTCTGGTAAATGGCGTCCGCGGTGCCCTGGTACCAGGTCTCGGCCGGGGAGCGCATCTGGGCGGGAACCGGAATCACGAACTGGTTCTTGAGCAGGCCCGCGAACTGCCAGCCGTCGCGCAGATGTTGCAGCAGCGACTGGCTTTTGAACTGGATCAGGACGTAGATCGAATAGATGCCCGAGTTGATGAGGTTGCTCAGAACAAAATCGACGATCCTGTACTTGCCGGCAAACGGGACCGCCGGTTTGGCGCGCTCCTTGGTGAGCGGGTAGAGGCGGGTTCCTTTCCCGCCGGCGAGCACGAAGGCCAATACGCGAAGCTGCATCTCGTCACTCCCTCTTCCACTCCGGCAAACGCCGTCCTGCGACTATTGTGTCATGGGTTGCGGGGCACGGGAAGCCGTGTGTTATTTTGGGCTGACATGGCGTCTCGCCTGCGGTGGTGCATCATCGGCCTGCTGTGCGCCGGGATGATGATTTCCTACTTCGACCGCGTGAAACTCTCGGTGGCGCTCGCCGATCGGCGCTCGGCGCAGCCGCTCCAGGGGTCTCTCCGCCTGACGGATACCGATCGGGGGGTCCTGAACTCGGCGTTCTTCTGGTCTTACGCCGTATTGCAGATCCCCGCCGGCTGGCTGGTGGACCGCTACGGCGTCAAGTTCCCGTTCGCCATCGGATTCGTGTTCTGGAGCCTGACCTCCGCGGCGACCGCCCTGGCCGGCTCAATCCGCCAGTTGCTGGGCTTGCGCGTGTTGCTGGGGGTGGGCGAATCCGTCACCACGCCCGCCGGCATGCGCTGGATTCGCTTCCACTGCCCCGAGAGCCAGCGGGGCCTGGCGGTCGGCCTGTACATGGCGGCCGCCAAGATCGGCCCCGGGATCGGCGCGCCACTGGCCGCCTGGCTGATTGGGCTGTACGGCTGGCGGATGATGTTTCTCATCGTGGGCCTGGGAGGGTTGGTTTGGCTGGCGCCCTGGCTGAAGCTGGTCGCCGATGACGACCGCGAGATCGAGGCCACGCAGCTTCGCAAAACGCCCGGTGCCCGCGTTCCGTTCCTGGCGATGATGGCCAGCCCGGTCATCTGGGGCACCATCACCGGCACGTTCTGCTATCAGTACTTCGTCTACTTCTGCATGACCTGGATGCCGGCCTATTTCGTCGAACGCCACAACCTGTCGCTGGAGTCGACGAGCCTCTACACCATGTTCAGCTTCGTCGGCATGGCGGCGGTGGCGACGCTAGCCGGCTGGGCTGCCGACCGGATGATCGCGCGCGGCGGCGATCCGGTGCGCGTGCGCAAGGCATTCACCATCGCCGGCTTCCTGGTGGCCTCCACCGAGCTGATCGGCGCCCTCTCCCACTCCCCATCGGTTTCCCTGTTCTTCGCCGTCTTCTCGCTCAGCGGGCTGGGCCTGACCACCGCCAACTATTGGGCCCTCACGCAGACGCTGATCCCCGGCGCCGCCGTCGGCCGCATCGTGGGCATCCAGAACTGCGCCGCCAACCTGCCGGGCATCGTCGCGCCGCTGCTGACCGGCTGGCTGAAACAGGCCACCGGCAGCTACACCGCCCCGATGCAGGTCATCTGGGTGTTCCTGCTCGCCGGGGTGGCCTCCTACCTGTTTCTGGTGCGCGCCGAGTACGCGCCGGCAGCGGTAATCAGAGATTCCAGTCCTGCCCAGTAGGGCGGACTCCCCGGGTTCGCAAGTGGCCCCCTGGCCGCTTCTCTCGCGCTCGACCAGGGGAAGTCGGCCGGTTCGCGGACCAGCCCAGCCCGCACTGGATTCTCTTCGATGTACCTTCGGATGCGCTCGAACTCCAGGTCATTGCGGACCCGATGATCGTAGCTTTCCTCCTGCCAGAAACGGCCCTTCCGTCCCAGCATCTGGTTGGCCCGCTTGGCCGTGATCCCCTTCAGCGATTTCATCACCGTGGGCACCGGGGGGCTAGTGAGGAGATGAACCTGTCCGGGCCTCGTCCAACAACCGGTCCATTGCGGCGAAGGCTTGGCCGGACGTGATCGTACTGGGGGGAAATGAGCGGGACGGCGGCAGGCTGCCCGCCCCTACGTCCAGTTGGCCGCCAGGCTGGCGAGGGTCCGGACGGCCACGCCGGTGGGGCCTTTGGCCAGGAACGGCTTGGCCTCCTCCAGCCAGGCGGTGCCGGCGATGTCCAGGTGCACCCAGGGGGTCGTATCCGCGAACTCCTTGAGGAACATGGCCGCGGTGACCGCGCCGCCCCAGCGCGTCCCCACGTTGGGCAGGTCCGCGAAGGCGCTCTTGAGCTGCTCCTTGTAGTCCTCGTCCAGCGGCATGGGCCACATCTTCTCGCCCTCCGCCCGCGCCGCCGAGAGCACCCGCTGGAGCAGGACGTCATCGCTCGAAAACACGCCCACGGTGACGTGCCCCAGCGCCACCACGATCGCGCCGGTGAGCGTGGCCGCATCCACCAGGTGAGTGCAGCCGAGCGTGCGCGCGTAGGTGAGGGCGTCGGCCAGGATCAGCCGGCCCTCGGCGTCGGTGTTGAGCACCTCGACGGTCTTCCCCGAAAGCGTAGTTACGATGTCGCCCGGCCGTTGGGCGCGGCTGCCCGGCATGTTCTCGACCGCCGGGATCAGCGCCGTCACCGGGATCGGGGGCCGCAACTGCGCGATGGCCCGCATGGCGCCAATCACCGCCGCGCCGCCGGCCATGTCGTACTTCATCTTGTCCATGCCCTCGGAGGGCTTGATGGAGATGCCGCCGCTGTCGAAAGTGATGCCCTTGCCGACCAGGCCGAGGTGCGTCTCGCCCACCTCCTCCAGCGGGCGGTAGCGCAGCAGGATGAGCACCGGCGGCTCCGCGCTGCCCTGGGCCACCCCCAGCAGGGCGCCCATGCCCAGCTCTTTCATCTGGTCCTGGTCGAGCACCTGGCACTCCAGGCCGTACTCGGCGGCCATCTCGCGGGCGCGCGCCGCCAGCGTCGCCGGGGTCATGCGGTTGGCGGGCTCGCTGATCAGCGTACGGGCCAGATTCTGCGCTTCGGCCAGAACCTGGGCGGTCCACATCGTTTGGCCGAGGGATTCGTCCCCGCCCGGGACTACCACCGTGAACGTGTCGACGAACTTGACGTCCTTCTTATCCGTCTTGAGCTGGTCCGGCTCGAAATCGCCCAGAATGGCGCCCTCCACCGCCGCGGCCGCCTGCTCCGCAGCCGCCTCTCCGGCATCCAAAGCCAAGGCTATCGTGGGCGCCGATTTCGGTTTCAGAAACCGCAACGCCGCCCCAGTCACTTTCCGAAGCCCGGCCGGAGTGAACCGGTCGCTCTTGCCCGCGCCAACCACGAGCAGGCGCCTGGCCCTGATCCCCGGGGGCCGGTACAGCATGGCCGTCTCGAACTCCTTCCCGGAAAACTCCCCGCTTCGGTACAACTCCTCGATCCAGCCGCCGGCCAGGTCGTTGGCGACCTGCGCCGACTCTGACGGCAGGCCGCCGCCCGGGCTCTCCTTATCGAAGATCGGGACCACCAGCGCGTCTGCGTCCACTTGCTCCAGGGGTGCAACCTCCAGTCTGATCTGCATGTTTGTCTAAGCCTTCCGTGCTCTCTTCATGGCTTCGCGCGCCTCGGCCTCCGTCGTGCGTACCCGCTCAGCCGCCCGCTTGTCGTGCAGCTTTTTCACTCGGGCCAGGGCCAACTCGCACTTGATCCGCCCGCTCTTCAGATAGACCCTGGTGGGGATCAGCGTCAAGCCTTTTTCGCGTGTCTTGCCCAGCAGCTTGTCGATTTCCTGCCGGTGCAGCAACAACTTACGGTCGCGTACCGGATTGTGATTCTGACGGTTCCCGTGCGAGTAGGGGCTGATGTGCGCGTTGACCAGCCAGGCCTCGTTGGCCCGGACCTCGCCATAGCTGTCCTTGAGCTGCACTTTGCCCGAACGCGCCGCCTTGACCTCCGTGCCCGTCAGCACCAGCCCGGCCTCAAAGCGCTCCAAAAGAAAGTAGTTATGGCCCGCCTGCCGGTTGGCAGCCAGAATCTTGTTGTCTTTCGCCGGGTCTCGCAAGTTTGTCCTGCACGCAGCGAAACCCCGCCGCGTCAAGGTTTTATGGTTGGGGTTGCGCCGCCGAGTCTATCTTAGCACAACCCTTGGAAAACCAATAAGATGCGAAACCCACACCGGTCAGCAAGCATGGTTGCCGCGGCCGTTCTGCTTTTGGCGGTTGCGGGCCCGCTGGACGCCCGGACCAGAAAGGGCGATACCCTCCTCGCCGAGGCCCGCAAAGCGGAGCAAAAGAAGGACTGGGACAAGGCGCTGGAGTTGTACGAGAAGGCGTTAGCCAGGGACCCCGGCGACGTCAGCTATCAGATGGGCGCGCGGCGGGTCCGCTTTCAGGCCGCCCAGGCGCACGTGGATCTGGGGCAGAAGTTCCGTGAAAAGGGGCAGCTCGACGAGGCGCTGGCCGAATTCCAGAAGGCCTACGCCATCGATCCCTCTTCGGCCATCGCGGAACAAGAACTCAAGCGCACCCTCGAGATGATCGAGCGAAACAAGAAGTCGGGCGTGGGGCTGGCCCCGGCCGACCGCGGCTTGACCCCGACCGAACTGGCGCGCAAGCAGGAGCTGGAGAAAATTGCGCGCATCGAGGCGCCCCCGGAACTCAAGCCCCTCTCCCGCCAGCCCATCAACCTCCGGATGGCCAGCCAGCCGCCCAAGGTGCTGTTTGAGACCGTCGGCAAGGTGGCCGGCATCAACGTCTTATTCGATCCGGAGTACCGCGGGGACCCCAACGCCCAGCGCAACGCGAGTCTCGAACTCAACAACTCCACCTTGGAAGACGCGCTCGACTACCTGGCCATGCTGACCAAGTCGTTCTGGAAACCGCTCTCCTCGAACGCCATCTTTGTTACCAACGACAACCCGGCCAAGCACCGCGACTACGACGAATCGGTGGTGAAGGTGTTCTACCTCACCAACCTGACCACGCCGCAGGAGCTGGCCGAGGTCACCACCGCCCTGCGCACCGTGGTCGTCGTGCGGAAGGTGTACCAGTACAACTCGCTCAACGCCGTCATCGTCCGCGGCACGCCGGACGAGGTGATGCTGTGCGAGAAGCTGATCAACGACCTGGATAAGCCGAAATCGGAAGTCGTGGTGGACGTCATCGTCATGGAGGCGAGCAAGAACAAGAGCCGCAACCTGGCCGCGGCCATTGCCTCCAGTGGCACGGCCGGCTTGAACGCGCCGATCACGTTCTCGCCGCGCAACCCGGTGTTGCTCGGCGGGTCGACGAGTAGCAGCAGCAGCTCCACCACCGACGCGACCCAGACCACGCTGAACAGCATTCTCAGCGCGATCCAGAACCTCAACAGCGGGGGGTACTCCAACCTCAACAACTCCTCGTCCTCCAGCAGTTCCAGCACCCAGCAGTTGATGTCCCTGGCCCGCATCGCCAAGATCTCCACCAACGACTTCTCCATCACCATGCCCGGCGCGCTGCTCCAGGCGGTGCTGTCAGACAGCGGCACCAAGATCGTGCAATCCCCTCAGGTGCGCGCCGCCAGCGGGCAGAAGGCCACGCTGCGGATCGGCGACCGGGTGCCGATCGCCTCGGGCGGCATGCAGCCGATGGGCGTAGGCGGCACCGTCGGCGGGTACGGCGGGTTGTATTCGCAGTTCCAGTACCTCGACGTCGGGGTCAACGTGGACATCACCCCCACGGTACACGGCGAAAAGGAAGTGACGCTCAAGGTGGTGCTCGAGATCTCGAGCGTGACCGACCACGTCAACATCGGCGGGATCTCGCAACCCATCATCGGGCAGCGGAAGGTGGAACACGAGATCCGGATCCGCGAGGGCGAGGTCAGCCTGCTCGGCGGGCTGATGCAGGACCAGGAAACCAAGTCCGTCGCCGGCGTCCCGGGACTGATGAGCATCCCGATAGTGAAGCACCTGTTCCAGAGCCAGAGCGTGACGAAAAGCAGCAGCGAGCTGCTGATCGCCCTGATCCCGCACATCGTGCGCACTCCGGGCATCACGGACCTGAACCTGCGCACCATCGCGGCGGGCAACGACACGGTGGTCAGGCTGAGTTATGCGCCGCGCCAGGAGCCTGTCGCCACCGCGCCGGAAGCGCCAAAGCCGGCGCTGGCGGCTCCCGGCCCGGCGCCCGCTCCGGCCCAGCCCGTGCCCGCGGCGGCCCCTGCCCCACCGGAAGCCGCCACGCGCCTGCTCCTGCGTCCCGCCTCTGCCCAGGCGCAAGTGGGGACCGCCGTCACCATCCAATTGGAAGTCGAGAACGCAAAGGACCTTTTCGCCGCGCCCTTCCACTTGAAATACGACCCCCAGGTCCTGCGGCTCATCGAGGTGAAGCCCGGCAGCCTGCTCTCCAGCGATGGCCAGAAGATCGTCTTCACGCGCAATATCCTGAACGACAGCGGCGACGCCACGGTGAACCTCAACCGGATGCCCGGCACGGGCGGCATCGGCGGATCCGGCCCTCTCGCAACCTTCACCTTCCAGGCGGTCAACCCGGGCGTTACCGTGGTGACCTTCTCGGAACTGACGGCGCGGAACTCGCAATTGCAGCCAATCCAGGCGGGAATTCCCCGAGCCAGTGTGATGATCAAATAGAGCCGGCATGAAGCGCAACAACCAACGCGGCCTGACCCTGGTCGAACTGATCGTGGCGTTTACCATCATGTCGCTGCTGGCGGCGATGGCCGTCCCCCTGGCGCGCACCCGGGTCCGCCGCGAGCGGGAGCGCGAGTTGCGCTGGTCCTTGCGGGAGATCCGCACCGCCATCGACAAGTACAAGGACGCCGCCGACGCCAAGCTGATTCCGGCCAATAAGCTCGACAGCGACGGTTATCCCGAAAGTCTCGAGCAACTGGCCGAGGGCGTCAAGCTGAACAACAGCCCCGACAAGAAGATCCGCTTCCTGCGCCGCGTCCCCAAGGACCCCATGACCAACTCCACCGACTGGGGGCTGCGCAGCACCCGCGATGAGACTGCCTCCACCAGTTGGGGCGGGCAGAACGTGTTTGACGTCTACACCAAGAGCACCGAGAAAGCGCCCGATGGAACCGCGTATTCGGAGTGGTGACGGTGGGTCGCGGGCACGCCGCGGCTTCACCCTGATCGAGATCATGATCGTCATGGCCATCGTGTCGATCCTGGTCTCGATCGCCGTTCCCATGTACCAGAAAGCCATCCTGCGCACCAAGGAGAGCCTCCTGCGCAGCAACCTGTTCACGCTACGCACGGTGATCGACGAATACACTTACGATAAACAGAAGGCTCCGCAAACGCTGGACGACCTGGTCAGCACGGGTTACCTGCGGCAGGTCCCGCTGGACCCCATCACCGGATCGACCAGCACCTGGAAGATCATCATGGAGGACGCCACCACCAGCGTCAACCAGACCGAGCCCGGCATCTTCGACGTGCGCAGCGGCTCGGACAAGGCCAGCCCGCTTGAAGGCACCCTCTACTCCGACTGGTAGGATAAGCTGCGATTCAGAGTCTCCGCGTTGCTGGCGCCCGCACACGTGTGAAATCCTGATGTTGGATCGGGCACGATCCACTTTGTCGGAGCGAGGTGAACGATGGCGTGCAATCCCGAGGTGCTGAGGAGAGTTCCGCTGTTTGCTCTGCTGGATGAGGAGGAGACCGCGGTTCTCGCCGGACAGGTGGAACTGAAGCGGTTCGCTGCTCGCCAGCGCATCTACAAGACGGGCGACCCGGGTGGACGAGCCTACGTCATGGTGTCCGGCTCGGTTCAAGTCACCACCGTGGATGAGGATCAACAAGCAGTCGTGGTCGATCAGCCGGCGGCCGGCGAGTTCTTCGGCTTCGCCTCCATGCTCGACGAGACGCCTCATCAGACCAGTGCTTCCGCTCTCGAAGAAACGGTCTGCATCGAAGTCGACCGCCATGACATCGCCGTCCTGCTCGAGCGCAAGCCGCTCGCGGGAATGGACCTGTTGGCCGTGCTGGGCCGCCAGTTTCACACCTCCCAGCACCTGGTTCGGGTTCGCTCGGCCCGCAACCCCAACCAGGTGATCGAGGAGAAGGCGACGCTGGGCGAACGCATCGCGGATCGCGTGGCCCGTTTTGGCGGGTCCTGGGCCTTCATCGGCGCATTTGGGATTGTGCTGGCCGTCTACACGTACATCAATGTCACTCTGGGCCGGTCAGCCTGGGATCCGTATCCCTTCATCCTGCTGAACCTGTTCCTGTCGATGCTCGCCGCCATCCAGGCGCCGGTCATCATGATGAGCCAGAACCGGCTGGACACCAAGGACCGGCTCCGCGGCGAACTCGACTTCGAAGTCAATCGGCGCGCGGAATCCGAGATCCAGGGTCTGGCGCGCAATCTGAATCTGCTGGCGGACAAAATCGGCGACGTCGAAGACCTGCTGCGGGAGAAACTGCCGTAACGCAATGCCGCCCCGGATGCCGTCAGCTCACAAACCCGCCTTCTCGTAAGCGGGATTGGAAACCGGCAACCCGCTGGCACGTTCCAGCGTCTATTGGTCCGGCCGAGAGATTCCGAATGCGGAGGTGCAGTGGATGCAGTCGCAACGGACGCTTCTGTTTCTGTGGCTGGCGCTGGCCGGCGTTGGCCCGGCCGCGGTGGCGCAATCGGAGACGAAGCCCGCCGGCGGCCAGGGCCAGCCTGAGGTGACGGTCCGCGATCAGGCCCCGGTATTCAAAGCCAGGGTCAACCTGGTACTGGTGCCGGTGGTGGTGCGCGATCGCCAGGGGCGCGCGGCCGGCAACCTCCGCAAAGAGGACTTTGATCTCTTCGACGCCGGCAAGCGGCAGATCATCAGCGCCTTCTCGGTGGAGACCAGCGGCGGCCGGGCAGGCGTTCCAGCGGCAGCCTCGACCGCGCCGGCCGCACCGGGTGGAAAGAGCCTTCCGGTGCCGGCCCTGCCCAAGCGGTTTGTCGCGTACGTGTTTGACGACAGGCACTCGGAGTTCGGAGACCTGACCTGGGTGCGCGACGGCGTCCGCCGCACTCTGGCCACACTCGATCCCGCGGATCGCGCGGCCATCTTCACGACTTCCGCCCAGACGGCGCTGGATTTCACGGACGACCGTACGAAACTCGAGGCCACCCTGCTGAAGCTTCGTCCGGAGGCCTTCTTCAGGGGGGTGTACCCGACCTGTCCGCCCATGACCTGCTTCAAAGGGTACCGGATTGAGAACGGGGATGCGGTCATCAAGCAGATCGCCATCGCTGAACTGCTGGGTTGCGACCCCATGCTGGCGGCCCGTCCGCCGAACGCCACGCTGGACCGCAGCAGTCTCGAGATCAGGGTAGACCAGGCGGCGGGCCGCGCGGTCATGACCTGCGACTATGAGACCCGCCTTACTCTGCGGGTGCTGAAGGGCTTGATCCGGCGGATGTCCCTGCTGCCCGGGCGCCGCAGCATCGTTCTGCTCTCGCCGGGGTTCTTTGTCAGCAATGCGCTGCGCCCGGATCAGGGCGAGCTGATCGACCGGGCCACGCGCGCCCAGGTCACCATCGGCGCTCTGAATGCTTCGGGGCTTTGGGTCGACAGCATCGCCGAAATGGACCCCGCCAAGCGCGCCCTCATCAATTCGGAGAGAATGGCGAATTCCGACGTCCTGGCCGTCCTGGCGGAAGGCACCGGCGGCATCTGCGTCGAGAACACCAACGATCTCAGCGGCGGTCTGAGCCGGATCGCCGCGCCACCCGAGTACCTGTACGTGCTCGGCTTCTCGCCGCGGGACCTCGAACCCGACGGCAGCTTTCACCGGCTGACGGTCCGGCTCAACCGGAAGGAGAAGCTGACCGTGCAGGCGCGGCGCGGCTACTACGCTTCCAAGCAGCTTACCGATCCCGCGGAAGCGGCTAAACGCGAACTCGAAGATGCCGTGTTCGCGCCGGAAGACATCCACGACCCGGCGGTGGAGGTGCACACCGAGTTCTTCAAGTCCGGCGCCGCCACCGCGGAACTGGCGGTCCTGACCGGTCTGGACTTGGAGCGTGTACGGCTGCACAAAGCCGGGGGGCGCAACACGAACGATCTGACCATCGTTTCCTGCCTGTTCGACCGCAACGGCAATTTCGTCGAGGGCAAGCAGAAGCTCGTGCAACTGCGTTTGCGCGACGAGACCCTCGCCCGCCGTCTGTCAACCGGCCTTACCGTGAAGACCAGCTTTGAGACACCGCCGGGGACCTACGCCGTCAGGGTGGCCGTGCGCGACGCGCAGGGCCAGTTGCTGTCGGCCGAAAGCGCTGTCGTGGAAATCCCCTGACGCCGGGATGGGAGGTCGCCCGACGGGCCCGACGCGGCGGCGCCTCGAATTGCCGCCGGCGGCGGGAGAACCGGCGGAAAGCGGCGTTCGAGAGCTATCGTAGAAGGGGGTACAGTTGATGCCGTCGCAACGGACGTTGGCGTTCCTATGGCTGGCGCTCGCGGGCGCTTGCCCGGCGGCGGCGCAATCGGGCGCCACGCCCGCCGGCGGCCGGAAGGGGCCTGAGGCGGCCATCGGCGGGCAGGCGCCGGCATTTCGGGTGAGGGCCAACCTGGTGCTGGTGCCCGTGGTGGTGCGCGATCGCCAGGGGCACGCCGTCGGCGACCTTCGCAAGGAGGATTTCGAGATCTTGGACGCCGGAAAACGGCAGATCGTCAGCCAGTTCTCGGTGGAGACCAGCGGCGGCCGGGTGGGCGCGCCAGTGCCGGGCTCGGTTGCGCCGGCCGCCCCGGGTGGGAAGATCCCTTCGGCTCTGGCCCTCCCGAGACGGTTCGTCGCCTACCTGTTTGACGACGTGCACCTGACTTTCGGCGACATGGTGTTCGTACGCGATGGCGTCGAGCGCCATTTGCGCGCCCTCGAGCCGGCCGATCGGGCGGCCATCTTAACCACCTCGGGACGGACCATGCTCGACTTCACCGACGATCGCGCCAAGCTGCGCGAAGCGCTGGGGAAGCTGAAGCCGAACCCCATCAGCCGGTCCTTGGCTTCGGAATGCCCGGACGTGAGCCACTTCGTCGGGACCGTGGTCTTCGACCACGAAGAGACAACCGGGGCCCAGGCCCTGGAGGCGCTCACCCTCGAGACCATGGATTGTCTGCATCTGGACGCCCTGATGAAGCCAGATGCGCGCAGAATAGCGCAAGCGGCGGTCCGGCGCGCCGTTGCGGCGGGCGAATACGAGACCAGGGTGGCCAGTATGGCTCTCAGGCAAGTGGTGCGTCGCATGGGGGCCCTGCCCGGCCAACGAACCGTGATTGTGCTGTCGCCGGGCTTTCTCATGCCGGACAATGCTCCGCAGGCGATCCTGGACGTCGCGGATCTGGCCACCCGGCTGCGCGTCGTCGTCAGCGCCCTGGATGCGCGCGGGCTTTACACTGGCATCCCCGACGTCAGCGCGCGGGGCGTTGGGAACGCCTGGGTCACGCAGGTGAAACAGGATCTGAATCGTCTGGGCGCCACGGCCGAGTCGGGCGTCCTGGACGAGCTCGCGGAGAGCACCGGCGGCAGCTTCGTGCATAACACCAACGATATCGACGGCGGCCTGAAACGGATCGCCTCGCCGCCCGAGTACCTTTACGTGCTGGGCTTCTCGCCGCACGACCTGGAGCCCGACGGCAGGTTTCACCGTCTGAAGGTCCTGCTCCGCCGGAACGAAAAGCTGACCGCGCAGGCGCGGCGCGGCTACTACGCCTCCAAGGAGCTCGCCGATCCCACCGAAGCCGCCAAGCGGGAACTGGAAGACGCGGTGTTCGCGCCCGAAGACATCCGCGACCCGGCCGTGCAGGTGCACACCGAGTTCTCCAAGCCGGGGGCCGCCAAGGCCGAGCTGGCGGTTCTCACTCATCTGGATCTGGAGCGCATCCGGCTCGAGAAATTCGAGGGGCGCAACGCCAGCGATCTGACGGTCGTTTCCTGCCTTTTCGACCACAACGGCAATTTCGTCACCGGCAAGCAGGAGCTGGTGAAACTGCGGTTGCGGGACGAAACGCTGGCCAGCCGGCTGGGCTCGGGTCTTACCGTCAAGACCAGCTTTGAGACTCCGCCGGGCACGTACGCCGTCAGGGTGGCCGTGCGCGACGCGCAGGGCCTGTTGCTGTCGGCCGAGAGTGTTGTGGCGGAAATTCCATAAACGGAGGTGCAATCATGCTGTTTCGACGCGGTGCCAATCCGGCGCGGCTTGGGCGCCGGTGCGCCCTCGCCGGCCTGTTCGGCCTCATGCTGACCGGCGCGGCCGGAGCGCAGAATCCGCCGCCCCCCGATTCCGGGGTCACCTTTCGGACCACCGCGCGGGAGGTGGTTCTGGATCTGGTGGTGCGTGACAGCCACGGGCGCCTGGTGAAGGATCTCAAGCCGCAGGCAGTGGATATCTTCGAAGACGGAGTCCGTCAGGAACTCCGAAGTTTCCGCCTGGTGCCGGGCCGCGAGGAGCGTGAGCGGCGGACGGGCGAGCTGGCCAAGACCGCCTCGGCAGCTCGCGGCGGGGTGGCCCTGCCGGCCTATCCGCTGCGGGCGGTCAATCTGATTTGCATCGTCTACCACAACCTGCCGGCGAACGCGGACAATCTGAAGTACGTCCTGGAAGCGACTCAGCGGTTCCTCGGGAATCCACTGCGGCCGGACACCTATGTCGGAGTCTTCCGGCTCGACGGGCGCCTGATGGCCCTGTATCCGTTCACGGATAACCGCGACGCCTTGATCCAGGCAGCCCGCAACGGTTTCGCGGGTCGGCCCATGGAGGTCGCTAAGGCCGCCGAGGCCGTTCGGTATGCGAATCAGGAGGTTGCGCCGGGCGGTCCGGCCCCGGCCCAGCAGAATCCGGGAGCCGCGGACGACACCGGCGGCATCGTCGGACGGATGTCCAGCATGGCCGGCGCGATAGGCATGTCGATCGAAGTCGCGGCGAAGCAGCAGATGGACCAGCTCACTGCCATGGTGGAGCAGCTCGGAGCGCTGCCGGGCCGAAAGACGGTGCTGCTGTTCAGCCCGGGGGTAATCAATTCGGAAGACCCCAGCCGCCTCCAGGCGGTCCTGAACAAAGCCAACGCGGCGCGGATCACCGTGGATGCCATCGACGTCAACGCCCTGAACTCGGCCGGCATCGACACGGCGTCGTTGAGCCGCCTGGCGGGGGTGAGCGCACGGCAGGGCGCTATCGATCCGACTCCCGCCCAGGCGATGGAGAACATGCGGCAGTATGACGACATGATGACCACCGTGCGCAGCTCCAATCCGCAAGCCCCTCTGCGCGCGCTCGCGGGTGGCACGGGCGGCTCCCTCATCGCCTCCTACGATCTCAACAAGCCGTTTCAGCGCATCCTCGAGGACGTCGACACGCATTATGAAGCCACCTACCGTCCCAGTTCGCAGAAGCTCGATGGGCGCCTGCGGACGATTCAAGTCAAGCTGGCGCGCGCCGATCTGAACGTGCAGAGCCGCACCGGCTATTTTGCCGTCCCCGACCTGGGCGGCTCGGCCTCCCTGGCCCCCTTCGAAACGGCGGCCTTCGCGGCGCTGGCCGCCGATCCGCGGCCGCATGCCTTGGAGTTCCATTCTGGGGCCCTGCGGTTCCGCCCCGGAGATTCGAGTTCGCAGTACGCCGTTGCCTTCGAGCTGCCGGCGGCCAATCTGACCCCCACCGCCCTTCCGGACCAAAACCAGCAGAGGCTGCACTTTTCCGTGCTCGCGCTGGTCAAGGACGCCAGCGGCCAGGTGGTCGCCAAGATCAGCCGGGAGTTCCCGATTCAGATTCCCAACGAGCGACTGGCGGCGTTGCGGGGCAGCATGATGACCTATGCGCATCCCCTCAAGCTTCTTTCGGGCCACTACACCGTGGAGACCGCGGTGGTGGACCTCGAAGGGAACCAGTCGGGCGTCAACGTGTTCGAGATCGACAATCCCGGGCGCAAGGGAGTTGGCCTCAGCGACGTGGTGCTGGTTCAGCGCGTCGAACCCGTAAGCGGCCAGACCGACGCCTCCGATCCGTTCGAGTTTCGGGGCAAGCGCGTGGTTCCGGAGCTTGCCGCCAACCTCGGGGCGAACGTCCAGCCCGAGTTCTACTTTGTGGTGTACCCGGACCAGTCGAAAGCGGAGAAACCCAGTATCTCGGTGCAGGTGCTGCGGGATGGCAACGTGGTGGCGGAGCAGACCGTCGATCCGGGGGCTCCGGATCCCTCCGGCGCCATCTCCATGCTGATCCGGGCCGCGTCCAAGCCGGGCAACTCGGAGCTGAAAATCAAGGTGCTCCAAGGCGGCGATTCGGTGGAGCGCAGCGTCCGGTATTCGATCGCCGCGCAGTAGCCATTCTCGAGAATCGGCGCACGCAGCCAACTCTGGTATTGTGGGTTCCAGGCAGAACGAACATGAGGATCTTCTACTATGCGTTGACCGCGGCAGTCCTGGTCGCGATCCCGGCGCTGCGCGCGCAGGATACCCGCAACGTCGCCGAGCCTCGTTTCCCTGCGGTCTGCGCGGCGCTGGAGGCGCGTCTTGCCGCCCCCAACGGCGCTCTGCCCGAATCCAGCGAAACCAAGCCCGACACCGCGCGCCTCCAGAGCGCCATCGATGCCTGCCCGCCGGGCCAGGCGGTCGAGCTGAAGCCGACCGGCGCCAACAACATCTTTCTGGCCGGGCCGCTCCAGCTCAAACCTGGGGTCACGCTCCTGATCGACGCCGGCGCCGCGTTGTTCGGCTCGCGCAATCCGCGCGATTACGACCTGGCGCCAGGAAGCTGCGGCATGGTGGGCCAGCGGGGACGCGGATGCAGGCCGCTCATCCTGGCCGATCGCGCACCGGGAAGCGGCATCATGGGCGATGGCGCCATCGACGGGCGCGGCGGGGCCAAGTTGCTGGGCCAGGATGTGACCTGGTGGGACCTCGCGCATACCGCCAAGGTGCTGGACCAGCAACAGAGCTGCCCGCGGATGCTGGCGGTGCGACAGTCGGACAATTTCACGCTGTATCGCATCACCCTGCGCAACTCCCCCAACTTCCACGTCGGCGTGGATCGGACCAATGGCTTCACCGCGTGGGGCGTCAGGATCCAAACGCCGAAGACGGCGCGCAACACCGACGGCATCGGTCCCTCCTCTTCCACCAACGTGACCATCACCCACTGCTACATCGCGACGGGGGACGACAACGTCGCCATCAAGTCGAGCGGCATGGGCCCTGCCACTCACATGACCATCGCCGACAATCACTTCTATTCCGGGCACGGCATGTCGATCGGCAGCGGCACCAGCGGCGGGGTGAGCGCCATACGGGTGACCGGCCTGACCATCGACGGGGCCGACAACGGGATCCGCATCAAATCCGATCGCAGCCGCGGCGGACTCGTGCAGGACGTCGTCTATGAGCACGTCTGTATGCGGGACGTGGTCAACCCGATCGTGCTGACCACCATGTACACAACCTTCCCAGGAAACAGTCTCCCCATCTACCGCGACATTCTCTTGAAAGACGTGCGCAGCGTCGCCACGGGACGGTTTACGCTGTTGGGCCTGGACGCGGAGCACAAGCTGGGCGTCGCCTTCGACAACGTCAGCGTGGATGGATTGCGGCCCGGCGACGTTCGCGCGGAAAACGCGGAGGTCAGGATCGGCCCGCGGCGCGGCAACTTCGTACCCGCCGGGAATGGCGTGTCGGTCGCGGACGCCGGCGCGATCCCCTCCGCTCCGCTAAGTTGCGAGGGCCGTTTCGTTCCGTTTCCGGAAATCCCGACCGCTCCGGCGGCTGCCGTGACCGCCCTTCCGGAGGACAAAACGTTCTACGTAGCCGCCTCGGGCACTGGAGACTACTACTCGATTCAGCAGGCGATCGATGTCGCGCCTTCTGAAGGCGCGGTGATTTCGGTGGCCCCCGGAACCTACCGCGAAGTGCTCACTGTCACGAAGCCCAACCTTCGTTTACGCAGTCCTTACTCCGACCCGAGGAAGACCGCCGTCGTCTTCAACAAGAGCGCGGGCACCGCGGGCGGCATCATGCGCTCCGCCACCGTGGACGTGCGGGCGGACAACTTCACCGCCGAGAACCTGACCTTCGCCAACGACTTCAACGCAACCCACCCCCAGGAACCGCAAGGCTCGCAAGCCCTGGCGCTTCGGGTGGTCGGCGACGGTGCGGTCTTCCGGAACGTCCGCATCCTGGGAAATCAGGACACGCTCTATACCGGCGGCCCGGGCCGGCAGCGCTTTTCGGACTGCTACATCGAGGGCAACGTGGACTTCATCTTCGGAGACGGAAAATCGGTGTTCGAGAACTGCGAGATCCACAGCACGCCGCACTCGATCGGCTTCATCACCGCGCAGGGCAAGCGCTCTCCGGAACAAGACAGCGTCTTCGTCTTCAACCACTGCAAGCTGACCGCGGAACCCGGGGTCTCCAACGTGTGGCTGGGGCGTCCCTGGCGGCCTTACGCCAGCGTCGTCTTTCTGAACACCGAGATGGGCCCCCACATCCAGCCCGCGGGTTGGCGGGAATGGCATCCGGGCGAAACGCACTCCATCGAGACCGCATTTTACGCCGAGTACAACTCCTCCGGTCCCGGCGCGGATCCCAAGCAGCGCGACCCGCATACGAAGCAACTCAGTGCCGCCGAGGCCGCTCGCTTTGAAACCGAACGGTGACTGTCCCGGGTTTGTGTATACTGTGACCATTCAAGGAAAACCCATGCGCCATTTTCTCTTCACCTCGTTGGTCGTTTTCGCATCCACGGTTTCGTTGGCCGAGACGAACTATCTTTTCCGGAAGCCGGCGTTGAGCCGCACCGAGATCGTTTTCTCCTTTGCCGGTGACTTGTGGAGCGTCCCCCGTGAGGGTGGCGACGCCAGGCGCCTCACTACCGGGGCGGGTGTCGAGAGGGATCCCGTCTTCTCGCCGGACGGCTCCCAGATCGCCTTCACCGGCGAATACGACGGCAACCAAGATGTGTTCGTGATGCCGGCATCGGGCGGCACCCCAAAACGCCTCACCTACCATCCTGGCGACGATTGGGCCGTCGGCTGGACTCCGGACGGCAAGCGCGTGCTGTTCGGTTCCTCTCGTACCTGCGCCACCGATTGCGTGAAGCTGTTCACGGTCCCGGTGGAGGGCGGTTTTCCGGACGAGCTTCCTCTCCCCATCGCCGACGACGGTTCCTTCTCACCGGACGGCTCGCACCTGGCGTACGTTCCGGTCTTCCAATGGCAGAAGGCGTGGAAGCGCTACCGGGGCGGGCAGACGAAGAAGATCTGGATCGCCGATCTTTCCGACTCCAGCGTCGTCGAGATTCCACGCGACAACTCGAACGACTTCAATCCCATGTGGGTCGGTGACAAGATCTATTTCCTCTCCGACCGCAGTGGCCCGGTTTCGCTCTTCTGCTACGACACACGCACCAGGCAGGTGAAGCAGCTCATCGAGAATCACGGGCTCGATTTCAAGTCCGCCTCCGCCGGCCCGGGAGCGATCGTTTACGAGCAGTTCGGCTCGCTCCATCTCTACGATCTCAAGTCGGGCAAGACCAAGCCCGTCGATGTTCGCCTCGCGGGCGATCTTCCGGAAGTGCGGCCGCGTTTCGTAAACGTCGCCAAGCGGCTCCGTAATCCCGACATCTCACCGAGCGGCGCGCGCGCGGTGTTCGCAGCCCGTGGCGAGATTCTGACCGTTCCGGCGGAAAAGGGCGACCCGCGCAACCTCACCAACACCGCCGATGTGACGGAGCGCGAGCCGGCCTGGTCGCCTGACGGAAAAACCATCGCCTACTTTTCGGATGAATCGGGCGAGTACGCGCTTCACCTGCGAGACCAAAGCGGGATGGGCGAGGTCGGCAAGATCGGTCTCGGCGAAAAGCCGGCCTTCTACTTCGCGCTGCGCTGGTCGCCCGACAGCAAGAAGATCGCGTATCTGGATAATCACCTCGGTCTCTGGTACATCGATCTCGAGCAGAAGAAGCCGGTCCTGGTGGACAAGGATTACTATGAATCCGACCCCGATCTCGCTCCCGCATGGTCGCCGGACAGCAAATGGCTTGCGTACCGGAAGCAACTGAAGAGCCACATGAGCGCGATCCACCTTTACTCCCTCGCGGACGGTAGGAGCACTCAGGTGACGGACGGGATGAGCGAGGCATTACATCCCGTGTTTGACAAGGACGGCAAGTACCTCTACTTCACCGCCAGCACCGATTCGGGCGCTGCTATGCAGCCCGACATCCTCAGCCGCACCCGCCCGGTGACGCGCAGCATCTATCTGATGGTCCTGTCGAAGGTCCAGGGCTCGCCTCTGGCGCCCGAGAGCGATGACGAGAAGGCCGCCGACCAGAAGAAGAAGGACGAGGCAGGCAAGGATGATAAGGACAAGCCCAAGCCTCCCGAGAAGGTCGAAGTCAAGATCGACCTCGATAACATCGGCCAGCGGATTCTGGCTTTGCCGATGCCTCCCAGACGATACGAGGGGCTGCAAATCGGCAAGGCTGGCGTCCTCTACGCCATCGAAGCGCCGGCCCCGGGGGTGCCTTCTGGGCCCGATGGTGAGCCCAAGTTCACCGTCCACCGTTTCGACCTCGGCAAGCGGAAGTCCGATGTCGTGATCGACGGCGTCCGCAGCTTCCGGATGTCCTTCAGCGGCGAGAAGATGCTGTACCAGCAGGGCGACCGCTGGGTGATCGCGGCGCCCAAGCCAATGGCCGACTCCGAAGGCGCCCCTCCGCCGCCCGCCGAGGCAGGCAAAGGCGCACTCAAGACGGAAGGCCTGCAAGTGCACGTGGACCCGCGCGCCGAATGGAAGCAGATGTACCGCGAAGTCTGGCGCATCGAGCGCGACTTCTTCTACGACCCCAACTATCACGGCCTCGATCTGAAAGCTGCCGAGAAGCGCTATGCGCCTTTCCTCGAGAACCTCGCTTCGCGGCGGGATTTGAACTATCTTTTCGAGGAGATGTTGGGCGAATTGTCGGTCGGGCACATGTTCATCGGCGGCGGAGATTCGCCGGAGGTCAAGAGCGTTCCGACCGGACTGCTCGGCGCCGACTACAAGATCGAGAACGGCCGCTATCGCTTCACGCGCGTCTACAACGGCGAAAACTGGAATCCGGACATGAAGGCGCCGCTGACGCAGCCCGGCGTCAACGTGGTGGCGAGCGAGTACTTGCTTGCGGTGAACGGGCGCGAGCTGCGCGCCGCCGACAACATCTTTAGTCTCTTCGAAGGCACAGCCGACAAATCGGTCGTTCTGAAGGTGGGCCCCGATCCTTCGGGCGCCATCGCGCGCGAGGTGACCGTGGTTCCGGTTGCGAACGACAGAAGGCTGCGCAATCTGGCATGGGTCGAAGGCAATCGCCGCAAGGTAGACCAGTTGACCAACGGCCGCGTCGCTTACATCTACATGCCGGATACGAGCTCCGGCGGTTACACGTATTTCAACCGCTACTTCTTCGCGCAAGTGGGCAAGGAGGCGGCCATCATCGACGAACGCTTCAACCACGGCGGCCAGTTGGCGACCGACATCATCGAGCACCTCAAGCGGCCCATGATGAGCCTGGCCACGTTTCGCGACGGAGCCGACTGGGTGCAGCCCCAGGGAGCGATCTTCGGCCCGAAGGTAATGATCATCAACGCATTCGCGGGGTCCGGTGGCGACCTGATGCCGTGGTTCTTTCGACGTTTCGGCGTGGGCAAGCTGATCGGTAAACGCACCTGGGGTGGAGTCGTCGGCCTCTCCGGGTATCCAGAGCTGATGGACGGCGGCCACGTGACGGCGCCGTGCTGTCTGCTCTGGAACCCCAACGGCCAGTGGGAGGTAGAGAACCAGGGCGTCGCCCCGGATATCGAGGTCGAGCTGGACCCGAAAGCCGTGCGCCAGGGGCACGACCCTCAGTTGGAAAAGGCGGTCGAGGTGGTCATGGAGGAACTGGAGAAGAACCCGGTGCCCCAGCCCAAGCACCCGCCCTACCCGAACTACCACAAGTAACCCGGGGACGGCCACCTCTGTCCCGCGTTATCCATGATCCGCCTTCGCACCTACGGCAGTTCGGGACCTCTGGCTGTGCTCCTGCACGGCGGCCCGGGCGCTCCGGGCTACATGGGGCCCGTGGCGCGCGGACTCGCCGATTCGTTCCGCGTCCTCGAGCCGTTCCAGCGCGCCAGCGGCGCCGAGCCGCTCAGTGTCGCCCGGCATGTCGCGGACTTGCACGAGGTCGTGGAATCGCGTGGCGAAGGCCGGCGGCCGGCGCTGGTGGGCTCCTCCTGGGGCGCCATGCTCGCACTCGCTTATGCGGCGGAGCACCCCGGCGTTGTCGGCCCCCTGGTCCTCATCGGCTGCGGCTCCTTCGACCCCGCGGCACGCGCCCGGCTGAGGGCCACCATCGAGGAGCGCATGGACGACGACTTGCGGCGGCGTATGGATCGCCTGCCGCAGGAGTTCCCTGATCCCGACGAGCGCTTCCGGGCGTTGGGCGACCTGATCCTGCCGCTGTACTCCTACGAACTCGCCAGCACCGACCAGGAGGTCGAGGCCTGCGACGCGCGCGCGCATTACGAAACCTGGCAGGACATGGTCCGGCTCCAGGAGCAAGGCGTGTACCCCGCCGCATTCTCGGCCATCCGCACGCCGGTGCTCATGCTGCACGGCGCCGCCGACCCTCATCCGGGCCGGATGATCCGCGCCAGCCTGGAGCCTCACATCCCGCACTTGGAGTATCGCGAATGGGAGCGCTGCGGGCACTACCCGTGGCTCGAAAGTGCCGTGCGGGAGGAATTCTTCTTCCTCCTGCGCGCCTGGCTCGCCCGCGAATTGGATTTCAACAGGTACGGAGGAACGTCAGAGTGAGAGCGCTTCGGGTTTCTATCATTCTCATCGCCGCAGTAGTCCTGTGCGGTTACGCGCCTTCGGATGAAACGGCCGCCTACGTGTCCAAGGTCTGGGTTGCCGACAAGGGCGACGGCACGTACCGGAATCCGGTCCTCTACGCCGATTACTCCGATCCGGACGTGCTGCGGGTGGGCGACGACTTCTACATGACCTCCTCGAGTTTTACTTGCGTCCCTGGGCTGCCGATCCTGCACTCCAAGGACCTGGTCAACTGGACCATCGTCGGCCATGCCCTGAAGAAGCAGGTTCCCGAGGAGGTCTATGACAAACCGCAGCAGGGAAAGGGCGTTTGGGCTCCCAGTCTCCGCTATCGCGCGGGCAGCTTCTACATCTACTACGGCGATCCCGATTATGGCCTGTACATGGTCAAGACCAAGGACCCGGCGGGGGACTGGGAGAAACCCGTGCTGGTGCTCGCGGGCAAAGGTCTGATCGACCCCTGCCCCTTGTGGGACGACGATGGCAAGGCCTACCTGGTGCACGCCTGGGCGGCCAGCCGGGCCGGCGTCTCCTCGCTGCTGACGGTCCACCGGATGAGCCCCGAAGGGACCCAGGCGCTCGACGAGGGCAGGCACGTCTTCGACGGGCACGACCATCATCCCACCTGCGAGGGCCCCAAGTTCTACAAGCGCAACGGCTACTACTACATTCTCACGCCCGCCGGAGGCGTTCCCCGCGGATGGCAGTTGGCCCTTCGCTCCCGGAACATCTACGGCCCCTACGAGGAGAAGATCGTGCTGGCGCAAGGCTCCACCAACGTCAATGGGCCTCACCAGGGCGGCTGGGTCGACACCCCCTCCGGCGAATCCTGGTTTCTGCACTTCCAGGAGCTGGGCGCATACGGTCGAGTCGTTCACTTGCAGCCCGTGAACTGGGTCGATGACTGGCCGCTCATGGGCCTGGTCAAGGACGGCTCGGGCACGGGCGAACCGGTCCTGAGCCATAAGAAGCCGGACCTCAAGGACGGTGTGCCCATCCGGACGCCGCAGGAAAGCGACGAGTTCGACGCCGCCGTACTGGGATTGCAGTGGCAATGGAACGCGAACCCCAGAATCACCTGGTATGCCTTGATCCCCGGCAGCGGGCATCTGCGCCTGTTCTCGATCAAAAAGCCGGAGGGCGCCAGGAATCTCTGGGACGTGCCGAATCTGCTGCTCCAAAAGCTGCCCGCCCCCGATTTCATCGCTACCGCGAAAGTCAGGTTCACGGAAGCCTCGGCCGGCAAGCAGGCGGGCTTGATTGTGATGGGAAGAAGCTACTCCCACCTCTCGCTTTCCGGAACCCAGGACGGCCTCAAGCTGGCTCAAGTGGTCTGCCCCAATGCGGCTGGAGGCGGGAAAGAGACGGTCGCCGCCGAGTTGCCGCTGAAGGACCACAGCCTCTATCTGCGGGTTAAGGTGACCTCCCCGAACGCCCGCTGCCGATTCAGCTACAGCCTGGACGGTACCCAGTTCACCGGCCTGGGCGAAGAGTTCGCCGCCCAGCCCGGTGGATGGATTGGCGCGAAAATGGGGCTGTTCTCGGTCAGCGAGCCGGCTGCCGGAGACGGCGGCTACGCCGACTTCGACTGGTTCCGCGTCGAGTAGCCTTCAGCGCTTGACAGCCTCGATCGCGATCTCGGCCGCCACGAGGCCGGGCGCCGAAGCCGCCAGCGTGATCCGGTCCGCGGCGGTGGCCTTGAGAATGGCGAAGCACTGGCCCTGGTAGACACGGCGTTCGGAGGCCTGGAAAGGCTCGTGGCTCGCGCTGTCCGCGCTGTCGACGGCGGCAATGACTCCCGGCCCCGCCAGCTTGAACTGGATCGGATCTGCCGCGCCGGGGACCAACACGCCGTTCTTATCGACGACCTTGGCGGTGACATAGGAGACATCGTCCCAATCCGGGGTGAGCCTGGCGCGATCCGCGGCCAGGACGATCTTCGCGGCTTTCCCGGCAGTGCGGAGTTCGTGGGTGGCGACCACCTGCCCCCGGTTCTTGCCGACGGCTTTAATGACGCCCGGTTCGAATGGCACGCGCCAGTTGCGAGGGGCGTCCTCGGCAGAGCGCGGCTGCGCGCCCAGGGATCTGCCGTTGAGCGTCAGTTCCACCTGCTCGCAGTTGCTGTAGACCTCTACGTTCTCCTCGTGGGCGGAGGCCTCCCCGGGCGTCCAATCGTGGAATAGCGTCTGGACCTGGCGCCGGACGCCAGGCTCCCAGCCCGGATCGGTAGGGGAGGCTTGCGCGGGCACCACGCGGCGCGCGATGTAGACCATAGGCTGATCCGACCACCAGCTCTGCCGCTCGAACGCCAGGGGCTTCGGCGTGCCCGTGCGGTCCAGGAGGCCGGAAGCGTTGGAGACAACCGGCCAGCGGCGCGATTCGCCGAGGTAGTCGATGCCGCTCCACAGAAACTGGCCGGCGTAGGGCGGGTGGTCGCGCAGGGCCAGCCAGACCTTGCGATCGTGGCCGTTCTCGGTGCCCACGATCTTGCGTTCGGGTCTGGCGGCATGGGCGGCCAGGATCTCGTTCTCCCGGTAGTTTTGGCCCACGACATCCAGCAGGTCCGCGAGACCGTTGTCGTAATCGTGGCTTTGATTGGGCCGGAACAGCGCCTGGGAGACCGGGCGCGTCGGGTCGTTCTGGTGGAACACGTCGCGCAAGGAGATGAGGATCGCCCGCGCCAGCTCGGCTTTCGGTGTATCGCGGATCTCGTTGCCCGCGCTGTAGAGCACGATGCTGGGGTGGTTGCGGTCCCGCCGAACCGTGTCGCGCGTGTCCGTCTGCGACCACTCTTTGAAATAGAGATGGTAGTCGTAAGGGTTCTTGCGAACGGTCCAGACGTCGAACATCTCGTCCATGACCAGCAATCCCATGCGGTCGCACAGATCCAGGAATTCCGGAGCGACGGGGTTGTGTGCGGTGCGGATGGCATTCACGCCCAACTGCTTGAGTCGCTCCAGGCGGCGCTCCCAGGCCCGCAGCGGCACGGCGGCACCCAAACCGCCGGCGTCGTGGTGCAGGCACACTCCCTTGATCTTCATGTTCCTGCTGTTGAGCCAGAAGCCGGTCGCGGCGTCGAAGCGAATCTCCCGGATGCCGAACGGGATCGCCTCCTCATCGAGAGTGGTCCTGCCCACGCGCACCTTGATGAGCGCGCGGTAGAGTGCCGGGCGCTCCAGGTCCCAGAGCCTGGGGGCCTTCACAAGGATGTCCTGCTCAAAGTCAGCCGATTCTCCGGCCGGGATGCTCTGGGCCTTGGTCCGGGCGCTCCGGACCGGCCGCCCGTCGGGTCCGAGTATCGCGATCTCCAGGAACACCGCGCCGCTCGCATCCGACTGGTTCACCACAGTGCTCCGGACATGCACGGCAGCCTGTCCGGCCGAGACCCGCGGGGTGGTGACGAATGTGCCCCACTGCTCCACATGGGTGGGGTCGGCGACCACCAGGCGCACGTGGCGGTAAATCCCCGCGCCGGCATACCAGCGCGATGCCGGCTGCCCCGAGTTGTCGACGCGAACCGCAAGCACGTTGGGCCGCTGGTCGCCGAAGCTGAGATGCCCGGTCAGCTCGTAGCGAAAACTGACGTAGCCATACGGCCGCTTCCCGAGGTGCGCGCCATTGATCCATACGTCGCTGTTGGCCATCACCCCGTCGAAATCGATAAAGACGCGCCGCCGGGCGTAGTCCGCGGGAAGCGGAAAGTGTTTGCGATACCAGCCCACGCCGGCGGGCAGGAACGCGCCCGCTCCGCCGGTAGGATTCTTTTCGTCGAACGGACCCTCGATGCTCCAGTCGTGCGGCACGTCCAGCGTCCGCCACGCGCTGTCGTCGAACTCCGGCCTCTCCGCCCCCGGCTCATCCGCCTTCACAAAGCGCCAGCCAGGATCGAACGAAGTTGTGATTCGAGATTTCGCCGCGGCGCCGGCCGCCAGCAATGCAAGAACCACCACCCACCTGGAAACACGCATACGCGCTCCCTCCCCCCGCCAACTTCACGATTATGGTCCTCCGCCCAGATCCATGGCAAGGCGTGTGGCGCAGGCGGTTTCGCCTGCGTCGCCGTGCGAGAAACGTCCCTTCCTCCGTCTCGCGGGCGCCGCCGCCGGACCTGCGGACCTTTCGAACCGGAAAGGCTTCTCTCGAACATGAAGGCGATCGCGGACACCGGCTTCCTGGTGGCTTTCGGCAACCGCAACGACCGTCATCATGCCTGGGTCGTGGAAATCGCGGAGCGGATCACCGAGCCCCTGTTGACTCGCGAGGCGGTCCTGGCCGAAGCCGCGTTCCATCTGGGCAGCGCATCGCTGGTCCTGGTCCGCCTCAGCGAGCTCCACCCGAAACACCCGGTGATCACCACCGATCTGAACGACTTCCGCGTGTACCGCCGCGGGCAGCGCGAGGCCATCCCGCTGATCCATCCGCCGGTTCGCTAATACGTGCCCAGCCACACCCGCAGCACCTGCGGCGCGGACGTGAAGTTGAGTCCCCAATCGGTTTGGTCGCCGTTCCAGATCCGAATGGGCCGGAAGGCGCCGTTTTCGTAGGTTCCCTCTTCGACCCGCAGGAACTGCCGCTGATTGCCCGACGCCGCATCGCTGACCTGGAAATCGACGCGGCAGAAGAATCCGGCCACCAGGAACCGGTTGTCTCCAAGCTGGGCAACCAGGGCGCGTCCGACAGGCTCGGGGTTCCCCGGCGGGTTATTGCCAAAGCCGAAGTGAGGCGCCCCGTACGACACGGTCGCCCTCCAGGGTCCGAGCTCCAGCGTCTGAGATGGCTTCCCCTTCTCCTCCACAACCGCTTCGAGCTTGCCTTCGAAGTTAAGGCGGGCGATCTCGCGCATCATTGGGCCGATCAACCGGTAGTTCAGCGCAAAGGGCTCGAGCGATTCTTGGTTGACCCTGGTAGCTCCCAAAGGGGCATTGGCGTACCCGGTGTAGTCCATCCCGAACGGCGAAAAGCCGATTGCCTGGCGGCCGAGAGCGGCAAAGAAATAGCGGGCATAGGCGGGGCTGTTGCCGGTCTCGGGCACGAACAGGGCGTTATCGCGGCGGCGATACAGCTCCAGCACCTTCAAGTACCGGGCGCTGTCGCTCATGTAGATGTCGGGTGTCAGTACGTCAATCGACGGAGCCGCGGCTTTCCAGATGTCGATGACGTTGTCGGTGGGGCCGCCGCTTTCGTAGCTCGGCGGACGGCCCGGGTTCAACGGATCTCGCAGCGCCGCGTTGACGGAAAGCGGCAACGGGTAGACGGCTTTCCCGGCGGCGGCAACCTGCTCGATGTATCCGGCCACGGACCAGGCGTGGAAGAACTCCTCGGCGTCGGCCCCGAAGACTTCCTGCCAGTTCGCCGAGGCCGCACCGGCCTGCTTGTGGAGCGCGGCCAGCAGCTTGGCGGGAACCGGCTCTTCAAAGAGCTTCTGCGCGGCCGGCGAGTAGTCGCGAACGCTGCCCCACGTACCCGGTTCGTTCTCCACCTGCACCATCAGCACGGTGCGTCGCGGGTCGGCCGCTTTCAGATGCCGCATGAGCGCGGTGAACGCCTGGATGTCCGCCTCCAGCGCCGCTTTGGCGTAAGGCGATGGCGAGTCGACCGGGCGCCCGTCGGCGCCGGTCATGCGTGGATAGCGCTCGGGGGCGAGCTTCATCCACTCCGGCACGTAGTGCGAGCTGCCGTTCTTCCAGGTACCGAACCAGAGCAGAACCAGGTGAACCTGGTGCTCGCGAGCCTGGGCCAGTAGCGTGTCCACAACCGTGTAATCGAAGCGTCCCTGCTGCGGCTCGAACTGCTCCCAGTAGACCGGCATTTCGACCGTGTTCGCGTGCAGGTGCTCGATGGCCGGCCATACCTCGGGCAACATGGCCGGCCAGGCGCTCGAGTTGTTTACCTGCGCGCCCAGCATGAGGTACGGCACGCCGTCAACCAGAAGAGCGTAGCGCCCCTCCTTCTCCACGATGCGCGGCAGTGGATGGTCCCTGCTCCCGGCCTGCGGCCCGGCAGCCAGGGCCGATGCCGCACCGGCAGCGAAGCAAACAACCGCGCGCAGAACCTCGTTCCCTAAACCGAAGTTCCTGAGCCTGCCGTAGCATTACTCCCGTCGTTGGAGCAAGTTGGCCTGCAATTCGAGTTCCATGTGTAGCCACTAAAATGGTCTCGCCAGACCTTGCAATCTGAATGCGCATCG
>Ga0187878_1000571_pt1 | contig 41002 bp, 32 predicted proteins | sample June2016WEW_17_1_FD_132979 | JGI IMG/M metagenome (GOLD analysis project Ga0187878, IMG submission 132979) | Peatland microbial communities from SPRUCE experiment site at the Marcell Experimental Forest, Minnesota, USA - June2016WEW_17_150 | ecosystem: Environmental > Terrestrial > Soil >... | reverse complement strand
GCTAAATCTTCTACTAACCACTTAATAGTGTGCCCCTATGCAAAACGCAAGATCGGATATCGGACCCTGATTTTTAGCGGGTTTCAGCCAATCCGAATGCCGAAACCCCGCAAACATAGGCTAGCGGAACTACCAGGTGATCTGGAGCGCTCTTAACCAAGCGCCATTCAAACCTGACCCCATTCCCACGCGTTCTCTTGATTTCGCGTTGGAAAGTAATTACAGTAATTACATGAAAGCCATCGAGCTCAAAATTGCACGCATTGGCAACTCCAAAGGGGTTCGCGTTCCGGCCGCAACCTTGCGCCGATATGGGATTGGCGCCACCATCGTTATGGAAGAGAGGAGCGATGGCATCATGCTGCGCCCGGCAGGGCGTTCGGTTGCGAAGCTCTCATGGGAGGATACTGCCAGGGAAATGGCGTTCTCGGGAGAGGACTGGAGCGAGTGGGATCCTACGACTGCCGACGGACTGAAGGCCCATCCTTGGGATGCCGGAAAGCCCCCGAGCGTGGCCGAACGAGATGCCAGATACAAGGCAATCCGCCGGCATGAAGCGCCGAAACGCTATGAAATCCGCTGGGCCGACCTGGAACCCACCCAAGGGGCGGAGATGTCAAAAGAGAGACCGGTCGTCATCGTCAGTTTGGACATTTTGAACGGACAGCTCCAGACCGTGACGGTATGCCCCTTGACGACCAGCATTCATCCCACTTGGCGTTCCCGGCTGCAAGTCCGGATCGGCCGCCGTAACGCCGAAATCGCGGTTGACCAGATCCGCACGATCAGCAAGTGCCGAATTGGATCCAAGGTCGGAGTTCTCTCCGAAGATGATGCCGCTGTCTTGCGGCGAATCATCACGGAAATGTACGGGGAATGAATTTCAGATCGGGGTCGGCCCCAACCTCCAGATTATGAGAGCAACCTGGAAGGAATCCGGCACCGCCGCAGTGCCCTGAAAAAGTGTTTGTCAAAGGTGCACACCTGAAGCCCAAGTTCGACGGCAGCGGCAGCCAGAACGGCATCCCCGTAATCCTTGATCTGATGGGGCCAGAGCTTCAATACCTGCTCAGGATAATAGCCACAGTCGAACTCAATCCCGGGCAGCTTCAGTAGGTCACCGATTGCGTCGGCGACGAATTGTGATTTGCAGTGGTAAATGCCTTCGAGCACGAACACGAGATCGTTGAGTGCCGAAGCGGTGACGGTGATGCGGCATTCGAGATTGGCCGCGGACGACAGTAACTCCGCCATGATACCGGTTTGACGAGGGATGCGGTCCGTGATGAACGAGATCAAACCATTGGCGTCGATCAGGAGTCGATTCATCGCACTTTCTGAGCCCGAATCATGCGCGCGCGGCAAATGTCCTCGGCAATATTTCCGGGGCCGGCTTTGACCATAGCACGGTAGCGCAAGAATGATTTGGCGGCGGACTGCACGACGGCTTTGCCATCCCGCAGGGTCCATTCGAGGGAGTCGGCGATTTCCAGCTTGAGCGCCGATCGTACCTCGCGTGGAATCGTCACTTGATATTTGGACGATATTTTGGAGATCATAGTCTCACCTTACAGTAAAGGTAAATCGTAAGGCGCCCAAAGTAAACCTATATTTTGCCTGGTTACTAATCAGTTCATAAATAGGTGGACATTTGATCAAGAAATAAGGATCGGGACGGAAGTCGTGTTCGCTTTGGGTGGCGATCATCAGTATCGGGGTCGGTATCGGGATCGCAATCGGCTTTTGCAGACCCCTAAAACCGATTGCGACTGCGATTTCGACCCCGATACCGATACCGACGGACATAGTATTCTCCTCTCTTTTTGATACCGCCAAATGTCAACCTACTTATGAACTGATTGGTAAGGGGGGGGCAGGCCTTCATGGCCGGAACTCAGTTTTGATCTGCCCTGCCTGTCATGGCTGCTGTCTGAACCGCGGATTCGATTCTGGCGGTCGACCATGTCCTCGAAATATGGAGATGTCTCACCTGACGTCCCTCTATCTCGAATCGCGGATGTTCGGAAAATTAGAGCTTTCCAATCTGATTCCCCCTGATTTATTATGTATCACAGTCATTAGAGGTGGTCAGACCTTAGGGGGAACTTAAAGTTCACACCAGCTCGGAGCCCGCGAGAGATCAGGTCGGGCCTCCAGGCGGGATCCTTAAGGCCAAAACCCCCGTTGATTTTTCTTATCGAAGTTGCTGAATATGGGAACCTTGAAGCACTGCACCTCACTTACGGGCGCACGGGAGGTCATTAGAGCAATTCCGTTTAGGCACAGGAGATCGCTCGCGAGGAATCGCAGCGTGCCCGGATTTGAGGTCACCTGTCTATTTCCAAGGAGTCATCATGAGACCATTGGTTTTCAGGTTCGCTCTGGCGTTGATCCTGGTTGTGACGTTCGGCATGTTTGCTTTTGCCCAGGGGTCGAGCTCTCAACTGGCCGGAACAGTTCTCGACCAGACCGGCGGCGTCATTCCCGGCGCGGATGTGACGGTCAAGAATGATGTGACGGGGGAGGTGTACCAGGCCGTGACGGCGGAGAACGGCACCTTCGCCATTCCGTCCCTGCCTCCCGGAACCTACACCGCCACGGTCACCGTCCCGAAGTTCAAGCAGGCCAAGGTCACCGATATCAAGCTGATTGCCGGCGCTGTTTCCACTATCCGCGTCACTCTCGAGGTCGGCGGCATCAACGAAGTGATCACGGTGCAGGCCAATGCCGAGAACCTGCAGGCTTCATCCGCAAATGTCACGACGACGATGACGGTCAACCAGATAACGAAGCTCCCCCTGGCCACCCGCAATGTTTTGGACTTCCTGATCATGCTTCCGGGCGTGAACACCACCACCATTGCGCGCTCCTCGACCATCAACGGCCTGCCGAACGCCACCTTCAACATCACGATTGACGGCGTTCCCCCTCAGGACCAATACCTCAAAGGCAGCGCGTGGGGCGACGGTTTTTACAGCATGATCAGCCCGCGGCTGGACGCCATCGAGGAAGTCACCGTCTCCTCGGCAACGCCGGGTGCGGAGAGTGCCGGACAGGGCGCCGTGCAGATCAAGTTTGTGACCCGTTCGGGGAACAACGATTACCATGGCAGCGCTTATTGGTATCACCGCAACCCGGCGCTCAATTCCAACTACTGGTTCAACAACCGCGACAAGACGCCCACCTACGACGGGAGTTCGACGCCGTGCACGACAGCGCAGATGCAGACGGAATTCGATAAGTGCAAAGCGCCGCGCGATCGCCTGCTGTTCAATCAGCCCGGCGGCCGGATCGGCGGCCCCATTACCCTGCCGAAGCGGCTCTTCGGCCCGTTGGGATTCAACGGCAAGGACAAGGCGTTCTTTTTCATCAACTATGAAGAATTCCGCCAGCCCACCCAGATCACCCGCACCCGGACGTTTTTCAGCCCCGGGGTTGAGAACGGCGTTTTCCCGTACACGGTGGGCGGGGTCACGCAAACCGTAAACCTCTGGAACCTGGCGGCTGCCAACGGCCAGACCGCTACCCCGGACCCGACCATTCAAAAGCTGTTAAACGATATCCGGGCGGCCGCCAAGGATCCCAATAACGGTGTTACCGAGCAGCTCACATCCGATCCGCTCCTTGAATACTACCTCTTCACCAACAGTGGCCCGATCAACCGCAGGTTCTTGACTACGCGCGGTGACTTCAATTTAACATCGAGGCATCGCCTCGAGGTCAGCTGGAATTTCCATCGCTATGTCCCCACCCTGGACTTCGGGAACGGTTACGATCCTGCCTATCCGGGCTCGCCGAACATCGGTGAGCAGAGCAGCAACCGTTTCACCGCATCCACAGCGCTGCGTTCCACCATTACGCCGAGGCTGGTCAATGAAGCACGCTTCGGCTTGCTGGGTGGCAATTCACTCTTTAACCAGAATGTTACTCGCGCCACCTATTCGGGATCGGTATACAACCAGGACGGCTTTGCACTCAGCCTGAGCCCGATCAGCAATGCTTACCGGACTACAGCTCAGTCTCGCCGCAACACTCCGGATGAAGCGATTGAAGACACATTGAGCTGGACCCGAGGGACGCACAGCTTCAGCTTCGGCGGCTCCTGGACCAACATCGGCGGCTTTGTCTGGCAGGCCCAGATTGTATCCCCGGTCACTTTCGGTGTGAACACCGCGTATGATCCGGCCGCGATCCTGTTCAACTCAACCAACGGCCCGAAGAATTTTCCCGGCGCTTCGGGCACGCAATACGGCAATGCCCAGAGCGTTTACGCGCTCCTAACCGGGCGTGTGAGTCAAATCAGCGGGTTGGCCATCCTCAGTGAAGCCACCAATCAGTACACCTACAATGGCGCCGGAATTGCCCGCGGCCACATGCGCGAAATGGGCTGGTTTGCCCAGGATTCCTGGCGCATTCGTCCGGGCTTTACATTCACCTACGGCGTGCGTTGGGAAGTGCAGTTTCCGTTCATACCGCTCAACAGCGCGATGACGACCAACACCCTGGCGGATCTATGGGGGCTTTCGGGGCCGCAGACCTTCGGCAACGGCAAGCTCTACACGCCCGGCAACCCGGCCGGCACGGCGCCGACGTGGAAACAGTTCGTGGCGGGGACCCCTGCCTTCAACACTTCCTGGACGAACTTCGCTCCGAGCCTGGGCTTCGCCTGGACGCCAAAGGGCAAGGGAGGCGCCTTGAGTCATCTGCTGGGCGAGAGCGGCAAGACCGTCGTGCGCGGAGGTTTTTCACTCGCCTTCAATCGTAATGGTCTGTATGACTACATAGTAATGTATTCCAACAACCCGGGCGTTACCATCAACGCCGCGCGCAACGCCACCAACGGCAACCTGGTCTACGCAGGAGAGACATGGCCCATCCTGTTCCGCGACAAGAGCCGGATGGGCCCGCCCGCATTCGCCGCGACGCCCGTGTATCCGATTCAGTCGACCTCGATCTCGGACCAGGTCAACCTGTTCGATCCCAACACCAGGACTCCGTACACGCTGTCCTGGTCGTTCGGCATCCAGCGCGAGCTGACCAAGGACATGGCGCTCGAGGTGCGCTATGTGGCCACGCGCAACCTGCAGCCCTGGTCGGAGCGGAGTGTCAACGAGCAGAATCTGGTCGAGAACGGATTCATGGATGAATTCAAGAAGGCGATGGCGAACCTGCAGGCCAACCAGGCGGCCTATCCAACCACCAGCACACTGCACAACTCTTTCGCCTATACCGGCGCGGCAGGCACTTCGCCGTTGCCGATTACGCTGGCCTACTTCTCCGGATATACCGCAGCGCAGGCCACCGATCCGACCAAATACACTTCCAGCAGCTTTACCAGCAACACCTTTGTCAACACACTGGCGAAGTACGGCGCCAACCCGGGCAGCTATGCCCTCAGCCTGTGGAGCACCAATGCGACTTTCCGCGCCAATGCGCTGGCGGCCGGCCTGCCGGCGAACGAATTCGTGGTCAACCCCACGGTCGCCTCCGGCGGCGCCTGGATCTCGACCAACGGCGGATTCAACCGCTATGACGCGATGGTGATCGAGCTACGGCGCCGGCTGTCCAAGGGGCTGCTGATTCAGGCCAACTACACCTGGGCCAAGGCCATCAACGGAGCGCGCGCGTCCTACCGGACACCTTACATCCATGTCACCGGCGATACCCTGCCGCACGCGTTCAAGGTCAACTGGGTTTACGAATTGCCGATCGGCGGCGGTAAGTTGCTGCTGAGCAGCTCTCATGGCATTCTCGACCGCGTCATCGGCGGCTGGGAAGTTGAGGGGACCGGACGCATTCAGGCAGGCAACCTGCTGAACTTCGGCAATGTCCGTCTCGTCGGCATGACGCTGAAAGATCTGCAGAATGCCGTCGGGCTGCGCTTCGATGACAAGAACAAGGTTGTCTACTACGAGCCGGAGGACATCCGGATCAACACGATTGCGGCCTTTAACTATAGTGCGACCACCACCGCAACCAACACAACGTATTACAGCCCCTCCTGGGGCGTGCCCACAGGACGTTACCTCGCGCCCGCAAGCCAGGCGGACTGTCTCCAAGTTGTGTCTGGCGACTGCGCCGGATATTCCGTCTACGTCAGGGGCCCGATGTTCATGCGCTTTGACATCGGCCTGGTGAAGCGGATCCGCTTCTCGGAATCGAAAAACTTCGAACTTCGCGGCGAGTTCCTGAACGCCTTCAACGCGATTAACTTCTACGGCGCCACCTGCGCCGGCAGCGGATCGACCTGCGGCCTGGTAACCACGGCCTATACAGACGCGCTCCAGCAACAGGATCCCGGGGGACGCCTGATTCAGATTGTCGTGCGCATCAACTTTTAGCGTTAACCCGCATTTCTCACCAGGTTTCTACTGCGGCGGCGGATACGGGCATGTCTACTGCGTTGCGCTCGGTCGGGCTCCTCGACGTACTGTCAAGTACGCCTGCGGAGCCCTCGGTCGCGCGCCTTGTATCCATGCCCGTCTGCGCCGCCTCGCTACGAAACCTGGTGAGAAATGCGGGTTAAGGAATTGAGGCGACCGCGAACTCCACTACTTGAACAAGTCCGAGTGAGTTCCGGTGCGCTCGAAAATGATGCGAATTTCCTCAGTTTTGTAAATCAGCAGCCAATCGGATTCGAGATGACACTCCCGCCTGCCGGCGTAATTGCCGACCAGCCGGTGATCCCGGTGGATGGCCCAATGCCGCATAGTTTTTGCGAGACCCTCTGCTTATGCGGCCGGCTCTGGAAACGAACAAACACGGACCGCGCGGCGCCGGCCGCCTTGGAGTGCGGCGGCATGACAGCTAAAGTACCGGCACGCTGGGATTTGGGACTCCAATCGATGCTGTTGCAGGCAGATGGATTGACAAGGCGGCGTCATGCCGCCGCACTCCAAGGCACCCTTCGGGCGCTGATTCTGTCCGCCGGGAGTAAAAACTATGCGGCGTTGGGAGGTTCGTTATCTTGCGCACCCAACTTCGGTTCTGTATACTCTTTGTAGATACGTTAGGAGGATTCACCATGACGGCAAAAGTTCAGAAATGGGGCAACAGCCTTGCCCTCAGAATCCCCAAAGCACTTGCCAACGAGTTTCGACTAGAACCGGGCAGCGCCGTGGAACTGCATGTCGTCGACGGTAAACTGATCGTCGAGCCTCATCGTCCGCCGCAGTACAGGCTTGAGGATCTGCTCAAGAAGGTATCCAAGCGTAACCTCCATGCCGAAATCAAAACCGGCCGTCCTGTTGGCAAGGAGACTCTGTGATGGCAGAGCTAAATGCACCCGGCCGCGGGGATATTGTCTGGGTCGATTTTGATCCACAAGCAGGTCACGAACAGGCAGGCCGCCGGCCGGCTTTGATTATCTCTCGCCGGTCCTACAACCAGAAGGTGAGCCTGGCTCTTCTTTGCCCGATCACGAATCAACGCAAGGGCTACCCTTTTGAGACGCCTTTGCCCAAAGGCCTGGAAATAGCAGGTGTCGTACTGGCTGACCAGATCAAGAGCATGGACTGGCGCGCCCGGCGGATTGAGTTTTGCTGCGAGGTGCCAATGGCGACTGTTCTTGACGTACTCGGTAAAGCACAATCTCTCCTTGCCGTCTGAAGCAATACCCGACCGTTGTCTGATCGCAATGCCATGGAGACTGGCGAGGGCCATTGTCGGAATCACTCTGGTTCTGGGGACAGGCTACTCAATTCGAAAACCTCAGGTGATTTGAGACATCATGAGGAATTGGAGAGTTCGGAACTAAACTGGGGAGCGTCACCTATTTACAAACCACCTGCGCAAATACACCGCATTGATGGAACGGTGCGCTAAGGTATCAACAGTTCGGATCACTTTTTGAGAAAATCCTCGACTTTCTGACGCAGGTGGATATCCGGGAGTTTCAAGCCAGGGATGATACCTACTGCTTCCACATATCTATGGGGATTGATCCTGGACGTGGCTCGCACTTTAAACGTCACGCCGAGGGGATAACCGAAGGGAGGGGCCGTATACCAGCCGTTCTGCGATATCCTGCCCACATCGCACGACCAGGACACGGCCTTGTACCACGATCCGGAAACGTGCGCGACCAGCTGCTTACTCTCGCCCACGTTGATTGTGAAGTTCGATGGCTCTATCTGAACCTGGGGAAAGAATGTAAAGGGCGCGAGGATAAGGATGCCGAGCACGACGATGGCCGAGGCACTGGTACGGCGTACCGTTTTTGCCCCTGGGTACTTGCCGCCCGCGGCCGCCGGAGACCGAGCCTGCTGCTGTCGCTTCTCCCTTTGCCGGCGGGCTTCCTCATCGGCCAGTTTCTGGCGGGCTCCATGAATCGAAGCCTCAATATCCGGTTCTGTATGTCCCAGCTTTTGCGCCTCCTCCAATTTGGCCATCGCCACGCTGTAGTTACCCTGATCGAATGCGCGCCGCCCTTCGGCGACCAGGCCTTTTCCTTTCTCCTGCCGCTCTTGTTGCCGGTGTTGCTCTTCTGCTTCATTTGCCCGGCGCTGCTCCTCTTCAATTCTCTGTTCCGGCTTTCGCTCCAGTTCTTCCCGTAGTTCCGTTATGCTGTGAAATCGAAGCTCCGGTTTTTTCTGGAGGCATTTCATCACTATGGAGCTCAGCGCAGATGAAATCCCATGCGGGGCATCCGGCATGACCTCCCGGATTTGATAGGGAATGTCACCGGACTGAAACGGCGGTTCACCTGAGAGCATCTCGTAGAAAACCACGCCCAGGGAGTAGATGTCGCTCACTTCGTCGCTCTTGCCCGACAGTTGTTCCGGGGACATGTAGAGCAATGTCCCTGAGTCCTGCTGTGACGTCAGTCGCGACACGGAATCCCGCGCCACGCGGGCAATACCGAAGTCGGTAATCTTCACCGATCCATTCTTGCCAAGCAGAACGTTGGCCGGCTTCAAATCCCGGTGGATCACTCTGTTTGCGTGCGCGTGTTCCAAACCCTTACAGAGTTCAAGAGCGATCCGGCGCGTCTCCGCCTCTGTCAGTTTCCCTTCCCGGCCCAGCCGGTCTGCAAGAGTCTCCCCCTCGACGTATTCCATGGCCAGGAACTTGACGGTTCCGGCATCATGATAATCATCAACGCGAACGATATTGGGGTGGGCCAGGCGGATCGAGGCCTTAGCCTCTTCCACCAACCGCCGTACTGATCCGGTGTCGCGACCTAGAACCTCACGTAGAACCTTCACAGCCACAGGCCGTTCGAGAACCTGGTCCATCGCAAGATAAACGCGTCCCATCCCTCCGACGCCGATCATCTTCTGGATCTCAAAACGGTCAGCGAGAACCTGTCCCACAACCAGACCTAACTCAGTGTCAGCCGCGTCGAGAGCGCCTTTTCTGCGACTGCCTGGCGGTGTGGCCTGCAGAGTCTTCCCGCATGCCGCGCAAGACCGCGCCCCTTCAAGATTCTCCGCACCGCAATGAACGCAAAACATGGTCGCGCAACCTCCGAAGGATCGGCGTTCGGAGAGTTATTTGTCTGCGCGGGTTGCGGTCCAGGGCAGGGTGTTGGTGCCGGTCTTCGCGGTCCCCTCCATCGCGGTGCCCTTTACCCGGCCGGAGTAAAGCGTATTGCCGGCACTGAACGCGATCTGATCACCATGCATTTTGGCTTCCGAGATCGGCATGCTCTTGCCGTTCACGGTGAGCGTGCCGCTCAGCATCTGGAACTCCTGCGTGAGTGTCAATACCCCGCTGTCGAGCCGCCACTTGCCCGCAACTTTGGCGGGCACAATCCAGAGAAGAGCCGTACACCAACTGATGCACCCTTCCTCCACCGTGGCGGTTTCGTCAGCCGCCCAATCCTCCATCGTAAAACTGTTGGACACGACCCGAGTGCCGGGTTTCATATCGAGGATCTTTGGCCGCAGTTTCAGGTTGATTTCGGGCAGGAGAAACATGGTAATCACCGTCGCCTGGGAGAAATCGGTCTCGAACAGGTCGGCTTTCACGAACTTCGCCTTGTCGCTTACCCCCGCCTTGTCAGCGTTAGCCTTCGACAGCTCGACCATGTCGGGATTGTATTCGATACCGAGGGCGCGAGCTCCGCGCTTGGCTCCGGTGATGACCGTTCGCCCGTCACCCGAACCGAGGTCAATCAGGTAGTCCTGCGCTGTGAGCTTTGCCATGTCGAGCATTTTGTCGACCAGGACTTGCGGGGTTGGCACCCAAACGACGTCCTTCCCTTCTTGGCCCACCTCAGGCTGGAATTGCTTCGTTTGTTGTGCCTGCTTGGTCTGCTGTGCCTGTTGCGCTTGTGCGTAAATGCCGGCGGCGATCATCGACACGCAAAACGCTATCAACAACCGACTTAGTGTACGCGATGCTCTCATCTTCGACCTCCTCATGGTCTTTTCCCTCATGGTCTTTTCTATTAGCGGCCTAGGATTTTATCGTACTAGGATGGCGACCTTTGGGCCATCCTTATTTTTGGCGGATGTCGAACGATATGCGCTGTTTGCCCGTTTCGCAGGCACGAGAGATCCCCTGCTTCCGGAAAGTAGTGTCGATATCAACCTCCCTGCTCGATACGGGCAGGGAAGCAGCAGAGTCCACCACTGACACGGCGCGGCGTAGGGGAAAATCAAAATATCTCACCAAAGACGCACGCAGATAAGAGCCGTGCCGGCGCGGATGAACGCGGGTCAACCCAGGCATCGTTTATTACTTGTCTGTGTCGAACCACGTTCATCCGCGTTGGCATCAACCCGCCTGCATCAGCGGTTTTGCTTGACCCGCTCGTATGGTTAACGGCCTGCGTTCAGATCGTTCCAGTTCAGGATCGCGTTGAAGGCCAGGAAGAAACTGCCCTGGGTTTCGAAGCGCCAGAACGGACGAATGCCAAACAGTACCACGTGCCCCTTGCCGAGCGGCGCATCGACGAGTGCGGGCTTGCCTGTCAGGTTCTCGCCGCCGACGAGTTCGCCGGAGAGGAGAAGGTCGTTCGGATCGGTCGGGTACGACAGCAGGACGCGCGGACCGTTGGCCGCGACACCTCCTCCTCCTCCGCGTCCACCACCGCCGCCAAAGCCGCCGCCGCCGCCAAAGCCGCCGCCGCCGCGTCCGCCGCGACCGGCAGCGCTAGGTGTTGCACCGGCCGGGGGAGCAGCATCAAGAGTCGTCAGCCGCGGAGCAATGGCCATTGGGCTTAAGTTGCCGCCACCGACGCCGGCCGGTAGGCCGCCGCCGCGTCCGCCCCCCCCGCCGCCACGTCCGCCGCCGCCGGCGCCCAGCACAAGGTTTGGTCCGCCTTTGTACATGACGCCCAGCGCGTTCTGATCATAGCCGTAGAGAATCGGACTGGTCTTGTCGCCGAGCATTGCCTTCAGGACTGAGCCGGGCACATACAGGCCTTGCACCGTGTCGATCGACACGCCGGGTACGAGCCGGTACTCGGGGAATAGCGACGCCGCTTGCCCTTCCGCAATCAGGACACCGCCTTCCTCCACGAAGGTTTCGAGGGCTTTCAAGCCGTCACGGCCGAGCCCTCCGCGCCGGTCGTTGGTAGTATCAGGCGCCGTGCCTATATTGGGCGTGGCGTCGGTTTTCAGGTACGGCTGAGGCGTTCCGCCGGTCGGCATTTCGCCGCCATCCACCTGAATCGGACTGCTCGGATAAATGATCACGTCGTACTTGGCGCGCAGATTGCCCTGACGGACGAGGTTGTCGCCGAAGTAGGTGTACGGCACCTTGAGTTTGTCGAACACCATCCGATCCCAGCCTTCGTCCTGCGTACTGGACCACGAATGGATGTAGCCGATGCGGGGCACGTCGAGATCGTGCATCGGCACATTGGGTGTCGTGTCGGTTGCCCAGGCCAGCAGCCCGAAGTCCCGGATCTGCGGTTCGAGCGCCGAGCGATTGGCGTTTGGAATGATAAACGCCCCGGGCCCGAAATGATGCCCACCCAGGTCGAATGCCTGCTCGGCGGCAGACATCTTCACACTGGCGTTGGCAAATCGGAAGGTGACCAGCGTACTGTCTGTACTGTGGTCGATGATGATCGTGCCGCCGGTGCCTGTAATGGTGCCGGCCGCCTTAAGGTCGGCGGTAGCCAGCGTCATCGGCTTGTCGAAAATGCTCTTGTCCTCGATGCGACGCGCCTGGACATTTCGCAGCAGCGGCAACGACCAGCCCGTGTCATCGTAGGGAGTGGGATTCTGTTCCGGATACCACTGGACGCCCAGCATCATTTCGACCAGGCCACCGTAGGGTTGGTCAAGCCGGATGATGTAGTCGCCGGCCGCCACCTGGACATTTCCGACCGTAAATGGCGAAGTCGCGGTATCCACTTCAACACCTTCGCGGCGGAAGTGATTCATCAGCTCAGCAGCCTCGACGCGCCGGTGCTGCTGCGCAGGAATTACGTAGGCATAGGGTGCTTGGTTCTTGCCCTTCTCGATCATCTGTTTGTTCTTGACGTAGTAGTTCTCGAGGAACATCTCATGGTTCTTGGCAAGGGCATTCATCGCGATGAGAATTGCCGATTGCTGCATGTTGATGTTCTCGCGTCCGCTCCACTGCACGCCTTCGGGCGGCACCGGGTTCGGGCGATACCACTCACGGCTCTGACCTGCGCCCACTCCGCCGCGTCCACGGCCGCCGGCCTGCGCGGCCTCCGCCGGGGGAGCACCCCCACCGGCGCGCGCCGCTCCGCCTGCTGCAGCGGCCGCCCCCGGAGCGCCGGCCGGTGCGCCGGGCGCAGGCGCTCCGCCTCTGCCGCCGCCGCCGTAGCTTTGAGTCTCATAAAACCGGCCGATGGAGTTGTGCGTAACCCCAATCCAGAACATATAGTTCGGAACCCAGCCGTCGTAGTAATCGTACGTCCACACGCCCGGCACGCCGCGCTTGGTCATTTCCATGATTTCCGTCTGCGCGAGCCACCACCACTCGTTCACCTGAATCGGCGAGATATTCGGATTGTATGGGCCGGTGCCGGTGGAAATATAGAGCAAGGTCACCGACTCGTGCAGGTCGTGGAAAACCTGCGGATGCAAGTCGAGGAACGACTTCAGCATGTTCTGGCTCAGGGCGAGGCCTTTGCCGATGCCGTCGCGATTATCGTCGTGTGCGACGTAATGACCCCAATAAGTCATACCCGGCGCAGGCTGGCCTGCTTCGTTAGCGCGCTGATTGTCCACATACCGGTCGTGGCCGTCGACTTCGCTCACCGGCGTAATGACGACAATGCTGTTGTTGCGGATCTGCTGGATGAACGGCGTCTCTTCCACCGCCAGGCGGTAAGCCAGCTCCATCAGCATTTCCGGACTGCCGGCCTCGCTCGAATGAATGCTGCCGCTCGCGTAGTAGATCGGCTTGCCGGTTTGAATAAGCTCCCGCGCCTGAGCGTCAGTCAGCTTGCGCGGGTCGCTAAGCTGCGCCGTAATCTTTTTGTACTTGTCCAGGTTCTTGATGGTGGCTTCATCGGAGATGGCAACCGCAACCATGGGCCGCCCCTCCTCGCTTTTGCCAATTTCCCACATCGTGACACGGTCCGACGCTTTGTCGAGGGCGTCGAGGTACCGGATGATATCCTTGTTATAAGTGAGTTTGCTGTTCTCACCCGGCACGTAGCCCAGGACTTTCAGCGGGGACGGTACCGTCGCCGAGAGCGGCACATGGTCTACCAGTTCGGTCAAGATCCGTTTGTCCGGCGTGGCATCCAGGATCCGCTTCGTGTATTCATCATCATTCTTCTGCGCCTGCGCTTGCACTTGCGGTGCTGCCGGACGGACCTGCTTGGCCGCCTGAAACGCGTTGGCGCCAATTGCCCAGGCAAACGCGACGCCAAATAGGAGCGTCATCCTGAGCGTTTGCCGAAATGCCTGCTTACCCATAGCTTCCTCCAATTCGCGGCGTGCCCGACGTGTCTGAGTAGATTCGGTTGCAGCACGAATCAGCTCCGTGGGGCGCGCCAGGAATGACACTAAGTACCCACATAGACTTCTGGCTTGTGACTGCGATCCCATACTTATAAGGAATTTTAGTTTGCAGCACAAGGTGAAAGCGTCTGGCTGACCGGATCGGTAAAAGGGAGCGGCATTGCTGCCGCCAAAGCACAACCGCCAAGACTCCAAGACTCCAAGGCGTCAAAAGATTTAATCTTTACTTAAATTCGAGATTCGAAATTCGAAAATCTCGAATCTCGAATCGCCGATTTCTTGGCGTCTTAGGGTCTTTGCGTTTTGGTGCTATATAGAGGAGTGCCGTGATCGCTCGTTAATGATCTGTCGGCCGGGCGGCAATACGATACCCTGCTCGCGCGCGGATTTTCGCGCCCGGCCTATCGACAGTCACGCGAATCTGCCGAAAGGCGGAATCACTTACCTGGCTGGAAGGGTAGTAGCAGATCGTATATTGATGTTGCAACTCATCGGAAATGCCCGCGAAGGCTCCGGTGAGGGTGGTAATTGTTGATCCGATGAAGAGCCTGCCTCCGCTGTTTTCGCTGAGTCCATTCAGATATTTGGAAGCGAACGAGGCTAACCTGGCATCGTACTGAACGACATAAACCAGCGCGTCAGATTCCTCCACCTTTTCCTGGTAATTTCCAAGTCGGGCAAGCCAGCTCTCAGTATCGATCCCGTCCGTAAATAGCACGATCGCTTTTCGGCCCTCAACGCGGCTGAGGCATTCTGTTAAGACCAGGTCCAGCGCATCGTACAACCGCGTCCCTGCGCCTGTGTCCGTCCGAAGGATGGCTCGCCGCAGTGCGGCTCGATCCAGGGTAAAGGCAGAGTCAAGGTATATATAGGAATCAAACGAAACGACCATGATGCGGTCCTCCGCGCGCAACGTTTCCACAAACGCCAGAGCCGCATTCTGAATCTGACTGTGCTCGAAAAGCGTGCTGCCTGACGTGTCCAGCATCAGCACCACGTTAAAGGGCGTCACCTCCGGAATAACGCGGTCGATCTGTTGTTCGACACCGTTTTCGAATACGTGAAAGTCCTTTGCGGACAAATCCGGAACATGCCTGCCGTCCCCGTCGCTTACGATCGTCGGCACAGTAACCAGCGAAACGTTTACTTTGATGGCATTGTTTGATGTAGAGGCATTCGAAACGTTTTTGGGCAGGACCGGCGCTCGGCCTTCTGCGTCGTTTTGCTTGGAGTTTGATCGAGGCATTCCCAGACCGTCCACAGACGGGGTAAGAATCCGTGGGGCGCAGAGTGGAAAAAATTTCTCTGTAGGGTTCTTCCGATTGATGAACCGCGTCACCAATTGTTCGAGTGAGGCTGGTTCAGAAGCTGGTCGCCCGTCGAGTTCGGGCGGGTTCGACTTCCATGCTTCCACGCCTTCCCAGAGCCTTCCTTCCAGGAGTAATTCACTATCCGCGGGATCTCGAGCGTAGACACCGGCCGGAACGACGATTGCCATGACTACTCCCAGCAGGGGAAGTCCAGTGGGCTTGGCGCGTCCGAACTGGGCGCCGATGAAACCGGAATACTGGTCCGCATAGAGTCCTTCTGCCAAGAAAACCAGATCGGCTTGCTCAACAGAATTCACGAGGAGGTAATCATCCCGCTTTGAGAACTCCTTCTCGACCCCTCTTTTCAAGTCCGGATCGATGGTTCCTGAGGGGCATAAGCCCGGCATCCGCCCTATGATATTCCACCAGCCGGCCCGCGAACGGTCCAGGACTGGACGATCCAGCTTGAGAAGGTGTTGTGGGAGTGCAAAGCGCGGACCTTCGGGGTTCTGAATAATCTCTAAACTCGGCGTCCGCCCCGGGTATCCCCATTTCTTGATAGTCGTTTCGGGAGGACACATGGTGAAAAGGCCGGAGTCACGGACTGCCACTACCAAGACACGGGCCCGGGCGGCTTTGGGGCTGTCGGCGAAGGCGAAAATGGCAATCAAAGCTATCACCAAGGCCGGCACAGATTTGCTCGCGAGGAAACGCCGTAATCCGTTCCGCCTCCGACCATGGATAGAAAAAACACTCAAATCCGTGCCACCTCAATAGTTCCATTCATCTTTAGATAAGCACGCTGGCTAATCCATGGTATTTCGAATTTACTTTGCCATTTCCCAAAGAAGGCTGAAGAGGCCTTGGCTCATGATGGACGTACGCGCAAACCCTTATTGTGCGCATTCTTCGTGCTACTTACTGTTAAATCCTTACTGTTAGAGCACGAAAGTCAAAAGCTTAACGCAGAGACCACAGAGGCTGATGCGGAGGCCGCAGAGAAAATCCTTGTTTCAAGATATTTTTCTGTCCGATCTCTGCGGCCTCCGCATTGATCTCTGTGGTCTCTGCGTTAAGTTTTTGCTTTTGGTTGCGTCTATGCTGCCTCGTGTACCTCGTGGCTGCATTTATTTTTCAGTGCCCGAATCGCAGATGCCTGGCAGGCCAAATTGACAAGCACATGCGCAGGGCGTAGATTGACTTAAGGAGAGTTGGATGCTCGGGTGTTATGTAGTCGACCAAACCGGAACGGACTGATACCTGCAGCTGTCCGTCGCGTAGTCCCGACTTGCCATTCGGGCGGGCTTCGTCTGACCCGGCACGCATCTCGGTTCGGCCAGCGAGAGCGACAGGCAGCCGATCCGTGGGCTTCTCGAAGGGGTACTAAGGATTTCATTTCGACTTCCCCCTGCGGGATCCCGATTGATGGTAACCCCAAGGAGGATCAGCATGACCGTTCAGGAATATCTTGACTCGCTCCAGCCTGATCGCGAAACGATCATCTCCAGACTTCACCAATTGATCATGGAGCACGACAAGAATGTCAAGGTGTCCGTCGGGAGAATGATGGGCAAGGAGATGCTCGTCTATAATATGCCCGACGGGATTTTCAAGTATGCGCTCTCCAGCGTCAAGACCCACATGTCATTTCATTCCATGGTAATGTACGGCAGCTCCGAGCGATTCTGCGGGACGGGGTTGCGTGAAAAGTATGAGAAGCTTCTCTCGAAAGCAAAATTCCAGAAGGGATGTATCAATTTTAAAAACGCAGCGCAAATGCCCCTCGATATTGTTGAGGAGTTCGTTAAAGAATCCGCGATGCAGGAGTATCCCCCGGCAATCTATAAAGAGCGGATGCTGAAGGATCAAGTCAAACGACGAGCAGCGAAAGCGAAGAAGGCACAGGAATGAACCGACGCTGCAGAAGGAGACAACCCGATGGCAACCGATCTTGGAATTCGCACCACAGTGAACCTGACTTATGAACAGGCCATTCAGAAAACCACGGACGCGCTCAAGGTAGAGGGCTTTGGCGTGCTGACCCAGATTGACGCTCAGGCCGTGTTGAAGCAGAAACTCAACGTTGACTTTCGCCGCTATATGATTTTAGGCGCGTGCAATCCCGCCTTCGCTCACCGATCGCTGTCAGCCAACCTGGACGTAGGACTGCTGCTGCCCTGCAATGTCACCGTGTACGAGGAGGGCAGCGATACCGTCGTCACGGCCGTAGATCCGGTGGCCATGCTCGGCAGCTTCAGAGGAGACCCGGTGTTGTATGAAGTTGCCGCGGAGGTCAGAACCCGGCTGCGGCGTGTGATTGCAAGCCTTTAATGATCCAGATTGCCGGTACGCGGATCCAGCACCAGGACAGCGCTTGCTCGCTCCGCGGTAGCAAAGAGCCGATTCCCGCGGAGATCTACGCCAAAATGGTCGAAGTTGCCCTTGATCGTCGGAGGTCGACTCCCGTCCGGCGGCCCCAGTACATGATCGAGAATTTTTTAACATATCCGTGAAGTCCGTGGAATCCCTGGCGTTTTTGTTTTGATTTCTCCAGGAGTGACTTCCACTTCCAATTACACCCAATGCGAAGAACTCAGGCCGATGCTCTGCTCGCCGGATTTGGGGGTGGAGGGGCAAAGGGGAAAACCGGTTATTGGCCCTCGTCCCTGCAAGTCGGCAAATTCCTGCTTGCTTTTGAATGGTGCACGGATAAACATTCACATCATTCGAATAACCGTGATTCTGACAGTGCAGGACAAAAACGGATACGAACAACACAGCGCAGGATAGCCGCAAACAAAAAAAACTTAACGCAGAGGCCTCAGAGGCTGATGCAGAGGGCGCAGAGAAAACCCGTTGTAAGGTCGTTTTTCTATCCGATTTCCGCGGCCTCTCGGTTGATCTCTGCGGCCTCTGCGTTAAGCTTTTGGGTTTGCGAATGTGCCCCGCCGTGTTATTCGTGGCTCTTTTTTTCTCAATGCCTGAATCGCAGGACTACCCATTCGTTCATGCCGTCGGCAGCGGGCAGTCGATCAGGTTCCTATGAGATTCTCCTCCCGCTGCACATGAGCGGGATTCATTGTGATGGAGGAAATGGCGATGAGAACATGGCAACGTCGCGCCGCGCTGTTTACGGTCGGTGGCGCGTTGGTTGTGTTTGTGACGGTTCTGCGCATAGGCGCGCAGCAGGCAGCCGGCGGAGATAACGCAGGGCTGGTAAGCGGATTATATTTCCGGCCCCTGACGGTATTCAGTCGCGGGGGGCGGGCCACGGCGGTCGCGGGAGTGCCGTCGAACACGCAGACCTACTACATGGGTTGTGCGGGAGGCGTGTGGAAGACGACCGACGCAGGTGTAACGTGGCTGCCCGTCACGGACGGTCAAATCAACGTCGGATCGATCGGCGCCGTGGCCGTCGCCTATTCGAATCCCGATGTCGTATATGTCGGGACCGGAACGGCTGAGCCCCGCGGCAATGTCTCAAACGGAGACGGCGTGTATAGATCCATAGATGGGGGCAAGTCGTGGCAGCACGTCGGCCTCGAGAAGGCCGGTCTCATCGGCCGGATCGTCATCCATCCGGAGAATCCGAATGTGGCGTATGCCGCGGTCGTGGGCAACATCTTCGGACCCAACAAAGAGCGCGGGGTTTATCGCACGAAAGACGGCGGCGGGACGTGGGAGCAGGTCCTGGCGGTGAGCGAAAACACGGGCGCCGCGGATATCTCGATGGACATGAAAAATCCCAACACGCTATATGCCTCGATGTGGACGGTCCGGCGGCAGCCCTGGACGATCGACTCCGGAAGCATGGAGGACGGCTTGTACCGCTCGACTGACGGCGGCGATCACTGGACGAAACTCACCGGCGGGTTGCCGGCCAAGGTCATGGTGGGCAAGATCGGCGTATCGGTATCGCAGGCAAATCCGCGACGCGTCTACGCGCTGGTTGAGGCCGCCGAAGATCAGGGAGGCGTGTTTCGGTCGGATGACGGGGGTGACACCTGGGTCCGGACGAACACCACGCGCAACCTGCAGCAGCGCGGATTTTATTACATCCGGATCTTCGCGGACCCGATCGAGCCGGACACGGTATATGCAACGAACACTGGTGCCTACAAGTCCACCGACGGCGGCAAAACGTTTACCACCCTGCGCACACCGCACGGCGACAATCACGACTGGTGGATCAACCCGATCAACAACAGGGCCATGGTCGAATCCAACGACGGCGGAGCCAACGTCTCGCTTGACGGCGGGCAGACCTGGTCGACGGTAAATAATCAGCCGACCGCCGAGATCTATCGCATCGAGGTCGATACCCGCTGGCCGTATTGGGTGTACGGCGCGCAACAGGACAACAGCACGGTCGGCGTACCGAGCAACAATGTCGGCGAGATTATCCCCAGCGTCGGTGGCGGCGAGAGCGGATACATCGCCGTCGATCCACGCAACTACAACATCATTTACGCCGGAAGCTACGGAGGCGAGATTACGCGCCAGGATCGGGGACTGGGAATCACTGAGGACGTCCGGCCCTATGCGGACTCGGAGACCGGCCAGCGCGCGGCGGATTTGAAGTTCCGCTTTCAGTGGAACGCGCCGATTCGGTTGTCGCCCCACAATCCCGACATCCTGTACACGACCTCGCAGTTCGTACATCGATCGAAGGACGGTGGCCAGACCTGGGAAGTGATCAGCAAGGACCTCACGCGCAACGACAAGACGAAACAGGACTATTCCGGCGCCAAGGGCATTACGCGAGACGATACGGGCGTCGAGGTGTTCGGCACGATCTTCGCTTTCGAGGAGTCGCCGGTGACGCCCGGACTGTTGTGGGCCGGCAGCGACGACGGGCTCATGCACATCTCTCGCGACAACGGCAAGACTTGGACGAATATTACGCCGCCGGGTTTGCCCCAGGACAGCACAGTCAACGCCATCGATCTGTCGCCGAAAAACGCCGGCCACGCCATCGTGACCGCATACCGGTTTATGCTGAACGACTACACGCCCATGGTGTACCAGACGGACGACTACGGCGCCACCTGGAAGCGCCTCGCGGACGGCACCAATGGCATTCCGGTCGGGCAGGCGACGAGGGTGGTTCGCGAGGATCCCGATCAGCCCGGCCTGCTTTTCGCGGGGACTGAATCCGGCATGAATATTTCTTTCGATGACGGCGGACACTGGCAACGATTCCAACTCAATCTGCCGGCCGTGCCGGTCATGGATCTCAAGATCTACCGCCACAACCTGATCGTGGCGACTGAGGGACGGGGATTCTGGATTCTCGATGAGCTTCCGGTCGTCGAGGGACTCAGGTCCGGACTCAGTGACCAGGCTGCCGTGCTCTTCAAGCCCGCGGAGGGCTACCGGGTGGCCGGTGGGGGCCGTGGTGGGGGAGGCGCGGCGGTTCCGCCGCCGACGTTCTACTACTGGTTCAAGGACGAGCCCACCACTCCGGTGACCCTGCAGGTGATGGACTCGACCGGCACCGCCGTGTACACCGCGACGGGCCAGCCCGGATCCGGGATGGAGCGGCAGCCGCCGGCATTGATTCCAGAGCCGGCTGGGGCAGGCGCCGGCGGCCGTGGGGGCCGAGGGGGGGCCGGAGGAGCTGCTCCAACAACCGGCCGCGGTGCGGTAGCAGGAGCCGCCGCAGGCGCAGGTGCCGGTGGGGGCCGTGGTGGGGGCGGGTTCGGCACGGCGCCCGCGAGTATCAGCGCGCACAAAGGGCTCAACAGCGCAACCTGGCAGAATCAGACATTGCCGCCGCCGTTCACGATTCCTCGAGGCATCGTAATGTGGGGCGGCCGCGGAGGACAGGGGCCAAAGGTCGCGGCAGGCATGTACACCGTCAAGCTCAGCATGGGCGCGTGGTCGCAGTCGCAGCCGTTCCACCTTGCCGCGGACCCGCGCTATCAGCCGGCGATGACCGGCGCCGAGGAGGCTGCGCGTTTGAAGATGGCCCTCGAGGTGGGCGGATGGGCGAAGCAGCTCTACGACACACTGGCGCAGATTCGCGATGCGAAGCAACAGGCAGCCGATATCGCGAAGAAGAGCGCGGCGCTTGCGGCCGCGGCCAAAACATTGACCGACCACCTGGTGGCGGTTGAAGGCGATATGACGCAGCTTCAGGGAGAGGCGAACGAGGACGCGCTGAACTTCCCGGGCCGGCTGGATAATCAGATCGTGGTGCTCTACGGAAACATCGTGGGGCTCGAACGCAAGCTCAATACGGCGGTAACCGAGCGATACACGGATCTAAAGCCGCAGGTCGAGCAGCTCATGCAGCGGGCATCAGCCACTGCGAAGACGGAGGTCGCGGCGTTCAATGCAGCGGCGGCTCGAGCCGGCGTGACCCCGGGGATCGTCATCAAGTAGGGCGATCCCGCTGCCATGGTCCGGCATAGCAGGGTGGCTTGAGGTATCGCAACCGAGGGGGAGATTTCATACCTATGGCGATGCTGATCGAGAGACCGACACTGATCCAGGCTGCGGGCAACAAGCCGAAGCGGATCGAGGAATTCATTGGCCGGGTGAACTCCGGTACTGATATCATAAGCATTGCGAAGATGACCAGCCCGCCGGGCTGGGTCGAGCCCGGCCAGACGCCGGAGTTCGAAGAGTTCACCGTGGTGCTGCGCGGCACATTGGTCGTAGAAGGCCGCGCCGGCCGGATCGAGGTTCGCTCCGGCCAGGCGGTGCGAGTTCCCGCAGGCGAATGTGTGCGCTACAGCACTCCCGGAACCGAGGGCGCGGAGTATATCGCCGTTTGCTTACCCGCGTTCTCCTGCGCTATTGTACACAGGGACCCTGAGTAACCTGGGCCGGGAATAAAGAATGGCAGTCTCATCATTAAGCACTTGGTGCCTTGGAGTCTTGGCGGTGAAAATCCTCTCCGCTTGGCAAAGGATTAGCGAGTAAATAGTACAATAACATGTGGAAGGGAACTCGAAATGGAAAACAGAATTAACCGAATCAGCCTCTTGCTTGCCGTGACACTTGCGCTCTGCTTGCTCATTGCCCTGCCGGGCGCGGCCTTTGCGCAGAGATCCGGTCGGGTCATGGTTACTCCAGGCCAGATGATTCAAAACCGTGACCTGCTGTTTCCCCTGAAGAACGCTCTGCAGGCCGCTGGAGCCGCGGCGCTCTCGTCCGACCAGGAGACCTACATAAACGGCTTGATCAGTGATTTCCGCGCCGCCAACAAGCCGGCACCCCCAAGCGCCGATATCCCGGCAGCACGAATCGCCTTGGACGATGCCATCCTGGGCCAGAATTCGGGGGTCGCAGGGAGTGCAATAAAAACAATTACCAATGATCAAGCGGCCCAGATCTACACGAACATGATCAATACGGCGGCGTTCGCCATCAGTGTTGTCAAAGAGCTAACGTCGGACCAGATAAATCTATTGCAAAAACGCATGGGGACGGGAGGTCTCGTAAGGCTCATTGAATCTCTCGCCGCTGGGCCGGGAGGCCTTCTCGGACGAGGTCCCGGCGGTTCTGGACAGGGGCGTGTCGCGATCAAGAAGTAGTCGGGAAGCGTTTTCCCTGAGGATGAACCGGGGATGATAATCGGCGTCCATGTGCAGTTTCACGGTTTCCAGCCGGTTTGGAGCCCCACGTCTTTCCTGCATCCGGCGTAGTTCATTTTTCGATCAGGAAGCGCCGTTGACCGGCCTGGATAAAAGGACAGCCGATGGAACCGCTTGATCGATGCTGCAGATTTCGCGGTCCGTTTCCGCACATGGGTTGACCGGGCGTTTCACCCCAGCATTTATTTGCGGTTCTTTTCCTGCCAGAAGGAGGGGGTGGTCGTGATGATCCCTTCCTTCCAGACCAGGCACTTGCGGCGTTTCAGCTGAAGAAGCAGGCGTGACAGGGTTTCCGGTGTGACACCGATCGCCGATGCCAATTGTTTCTTGTTGATCTCCGCCGTGATTTGTTCCCGCCTTCCATACTGCTCGCGCAGGAAAGCGCGCAGCCGTTCCTCGACGTCCTGACTCGTCAACTGCCGGATCTTCTCTGCCAGATAGCGTTGTTTCCGCAGCAACATGGCAATGAAGTCGTTGCGGAAATCCTCCTGCCGCAGCAGGCCAAAGAGGTCACGGCGCGGGAGCTTGAAAACCAGCACGTCGGTCAGTGCCACGGCCGTGACTGGATAGACCTTCTCTTCAAAGAGGATTACCTCGGCGAAGACCTCGCCAGGCTTGACGACCTTGATGACCACCTCGCGTCCGTCGCGGGTCACCTTGTGCAGCCCGACGCGCCCGCGCGCGAGCAGGAACATCGCCTCACCCGGATCGCCCTCATGGAAGAGTACCGCCTTTTTCTGTCCCTCCCATGGCAGGCAGAGACTGGCCAGCGCTTCCTTGCTGGCACGGGAGATGCCCTCAAAGAATCGCGCCTGATCGATGATCAAGTAGGTGTTCATGACGCCGTCGCTCATGTGCGGAGCGCAAGCCCAAGCGCATGAAAGGGTCATGCTCACTTCGTTGGCGAGCGTTGATATCCATGCCGGTCCTTTTATACGGGGCCGGCCATCGAAAATATATATGCTGGGGTAGCTTTTTCCTACCTGTTTGAGAATTTCGGGGACAGTCACCACAACCCCCAAACTCCCAGGGACAATCTTGATGCCCGCATTTCAGAAAGGTTTGGGGATTGTGGTGACTGTCCCCGAAATTCCGCTCAGATACCGCTGGAGCGGAGTTTGCGCTTCGTCTTCAGGAGTTGCAGCCAGCAGACCACCGCGATCACCCAGCATGTGCCGGCGAATTGGGGTGCGTCGCGCAGCATGATCCAGGTGAGTCCATGGGAATTGAAGGAGCAGCTCAGTGGGAATACCGTGAACAGCAACGCCAGGGCGAACCAATGCGAACGCCACCTCAAGAGGTTTCTTGTCCGCATCAGGGTCTCGCGTTCGTGGTCCTTCCCTAGAGGCGTGGCGGGCAGCATCCCCAGCAGCTCTTCGCTCTTTTTCTCCTGCACCATGCCGGCGAACTCCGGGTCCTGCCGCAGAAATTCATCGACCAGCGCGCGCGTATCGCTGCTCGCCTCGTTGGTAATGTAGGCCGGAAGAAGATCGGTGATTACATCTCGGGTCACTTTCATTGGAAATCTCCTATGGATTCGTCTGCTCGAGACCAGTGCGCTCGAGCTTCGGCAAGCTTCAGGCGCGCGCGGTGGATCTTGACCTTCACGGCTGCGACGGAAACATCGAGCGTCCGCGCTATCTCCTCATAAGTCATTCCCTGCTGCGCCCGCAGCAGGAGCGCAGCCCTGTCCACCTCTGGAAGCTCATGAAGCAGCTTCGCCACCTCACGCAGCTCGGACCTGCAGTGCGCCAGCATCTCTGGGCTGGCGCCGGGCTCCGGGAGTTCGGGATCAATCTCTGCGTGGCGAGAAGCCATCCGGCGGCTGTCGATGTAAAGATGGCGCGCAATTGCAAAGAGGTATGCCTTCACGGTCAGCATCCGGACCTTTTCGTCTGAGGCCCACAGCCGGACAAAGGTCTCCGATGTGATGTCCTCGGCAAGGGCTGGATTGCCGGAGAGATACAGAACGAAGCGGTGGAGCTCCTGGGCATATCGTTGATATATCTCTTGAAATTCAGTCATTGTGTTCTGCCTGCCGGGTCATGTGTTGAGAGGCCGGCTGTTTCAACTCAGCCTTGGCACAACTCCTGGAACGAACATTGTCTCGGTATCCTGCCCGTACCGAGCAATCAACACAATCAAGATTGCCCGCAAACTTCATTCGCGCACAATACGCGGAAATCGCCAAAAAGTTACAGATTTCCGGGACAGCTGTCCCCGAAACCCCTCGGTTATCCAATTCGGCGCGGGCACCTCCTCCTGGCAGCGATCGAAATACTGCGTCATCGGCACTTGAAAAATTCTTCTGGTTCTCCTCCTTTGCCAGATGATGCGGTTCGTCGGGGTAGGAGAGGAAAATCGGCATCTTTGGCATGATGTGGGTGCCGATGATACCGGGTCAACGCCAAGGTGTGGGGCCTGGTTTCGTGGAACAAGAACATCCCGAGCCGCGACCGGAAGAGTGGAACACTCCTCAGACACTAGGCCGACGCTTATTCAGGTGAGGGTAATTCTGAAAATCGCAGATTTGCCGAACGGAGCGTGCCCTACTTGCTGCCTCCGGCAGCTTTCAAATCGTCGTAAAACGCTCGGAAATACCGACATGAATCGTACACGGGTGTGAACCGCATTGCGGCGAACAAAGGAGTACCGTCAGCGATCTTGTTATATCGCCGTTTCTTGCTTCTGAGAAAGAGCGTGTTGAGGCGGTCAGACGGAGGATTCTGAAAGTTCCTAAACTCAGCGTTGGGATCCGGCTCGATCCGCGGGTCTCGCAGGCGTGCCGCGAGTGCGCAACCCTCGGCCAAAATCCAGGCCTCCGTCTGGTGAACGCACACGTGAGGAAAGAATTGGTTCGCGCGGGGGTGGTTGACTTGCGCACTCAGCCAATTGCGAACCCGTTGAATCTTTGTTTCGAGGTCGTCCTGCAGCTTATGATCTACCCGGCTCATTCCCTGCAGATCGATTAAAGTAAACACGGCGAGAACGTCCTGGTCATCAAGATAACGGTTGGCAAACTTGCCTACATTCTGAACCTTGCCATCGAGACTGATTCTGAGCAGGCCCACAAATTCAAGGCCATCCGATTTCCACTGCCTGGAAATGAAGTGTCGCACTGCCAGATCTTCAGTGTCACCTTCACAGAGCACAACAACCCTGCTCACCCGTCCCCCGGTGCGTTACAGGCGCCCGCCAAAGTGGCCGGCAAGCCACAAGTCAGATAGATTGAACTCCTTGAGCCACTTTTCGAGTTCTTGCCTTTTTAGTTGCCTGATACGTGTTTCACCTTTCTCTTTTTCCGTGACCATCACCTGCTCGGGCTCCAGACTCGCCACAATTTGCGGGGAATGGGTCGCGATAATCAATTGAGTACGGGTGGTCGCCGACTGCATCATTTCGGCTACCAATTTGATCCAATCGGGATGGAGGCCGAGCTCCGGTTCGTCGATGCATATCAGAGGTGGCGGATCGGGACTCTTCAAAATCGCGATCAGGCACAGCAGTCTCAGTGTGCCTTCTGAGAGAAGGTTCGGAGAAACACCTTCTTTTTCATGGGGAGGTTCGAACCACCGCAGCACCACTTTCCCGTCGCCGCCTTCGCCAGGAATCCTGATGTCCTGAAATTCCGGGTATGCGGTGTGCAGCAATTCCAGGATCTCTTCCCAGATGTCACGGTGCTGTTGCTGGATCGAATGAAGAACAGACGATAAGTTGGCGCCGTCCTTTGAGAGGCGAGTGGTCGGCCGAAGAAGTGCTGGCAGGCGCGCTGGAGCTTCCGATCCAACGTTGATGCCGAGGTACACAGTCCATTCCTGAAGTTCTTTCAACAACTTGTAAGGTGTCGGATACTTGTAGAGGTCCTTAACTTGGAAAATAGCAAGTTCAGAGTCCGATTCCAGCACCTTGCGCTCTTCGACCTCGTCTCCGTCCCCATCAACGGAACGAAATACGCATCCATTCGCATCCCTCCTCACGAGTGACACCTGCCGCGGTGACTGAGAATCAAGCTCCTTAGTCACCTCTTCAGCCCGGATGCTCCCGGCCCTAAAAAGATTAGAAGTTAAACCTACCTTAAATCTGACATTTGGCATTTCCTTGGCGGGGAAGCTTGGTGGCGGCGGTAAAAATGAGTGGGAAAAGAATCTCGGAAAGCGAAACTCGATTAGAATGTCGTTAAATCCATCGGGTCCAAATGCAACGCTACTGTAACCGCCTCGCGAGTCAATGCCCTTTCCAAGGCGTCCCTGTCCAGCTTCTGCCATGAGAGACATAAGGTCGATGAAGTTCGACTTTCCGCCATTGTTGGGGCCAATCAAGACAGAGAGCGGCGAAAGGTCCAATTCGATCTGTTTGAAGCTGCGAAATCCCTCGATCTTGATTTGGTCGAACACGAAAGGCCTCCTTGCACCGCAAGTGACCGGTTTGGCGTGGATTATACCACGTTATAGGGCGCACGCATGCTGCAGGTCGGCATCGGACAGCCGATGGGCTGCATTAGATGATTTTAGATTGAAGTGCCCGAAATCCGCGCAGCGTCATCCGCGTGCTGCTCGTCATCGTAGTTATCATCCGCGGCAAAGGCGTAAAGGAGATTGTCAAGGGGTTAGGTACAGATTTCCAGCAGATTGGAATCAGTCTCTCCGGGGGCTGACCACATGGAAGTCGGCGCCGGTCACCAGAGTCCTCTTTGAAAGCCGGTCGACGATTTCGATTTCCAGGGTGTACTGACCTGGAGTCAGGTTTCGCACCGGGATCGAGTGGATTATGGTGACTTGATCGTTCGAGTCAAGTTGAATCCGCTTGCCCGCGGTGTCCTCGATGGTTTCCAGAAACAGATTGCCCGATTTGATGGCGAAGGAGACGTCCAGCGCCGGTTTTCCCGTGGCCGGGTCGACGGTTGCGTTGTAGACCTGCAGAACCGGGAGGAGGAACTGCCCGTTGACATATTCGGAAGTCACGTTGGGCTGTACCTGCAGGTCGCCAATGACGAACGGCCCCGACGGAACGGGGTTCGGTGGGACGGGCGTGACTGAGGAAGCCAGTACTACGAGCGTGCTGCCATCGAGGGAAGATCCCCAGGCTGTGACCAACGCGCCTCTCCGTCTCACGGAGCGGGCCAATTCCAGCAGGAGTTCGGCGTATTTCTCGGGATCATGCCCGCGCGCGAGCACGGCATCGTCGCACGCCTGCTCCGCCAATGCCGCCAGCTTGCGGCTGAGCCACCAGGCCAGCGGGATACCCATTATTGGCAGCGTAGTAAACTCCATTCTTCAGGTACCCACATGGCGCGCTAGCGGGACAAGCGGATTTGCCGGGTGAAGCGCGCGAAACGTTCGCCGAAATGGCGGGCTTCCTCGAGTTCCTTGTCGCTCACGCCCGGATCAGCGGCCCCGGTGGTGGCCTGGGGTCCCAGCGTGCCGAAGCTGTCGGCATCCACGCCGCCGATGATGATGAAGCGCATGGCCAGCAGAGAGGAGATCATCGAGAGGCGAGCCATTTCCTTGCCGCTGGAGACACTGCCTCCGGTGCAGAAGACGCCGGCGGAGCGGCCGTCACCGTTGGTCTTGGCGGTCCACAGGGCCGCGCCCAGACGATCCAGGAAGCGCTTGGTTTCGGCGGCCAGATTCGCCCAATGGACCGGCGTGCCGACCACAAACCCGTCGTAAGTAGGGATGGTCGCATCTTTGACATCCGCCATTTTTTGCAGTGTGACTTGGACGCCCTCGATCGATTTCGCGCCGTCGCGAACGGCCTGCGCCATCTTTTCCGTGTTGCCCGTCTGCGAATAGTAAGCGATCAGGATGCGAACAGGCTGCTGCTTCACCTGCGCGGCCGAGGGCCGCACCAGCACGGCAATGCACACCAGCAGAAGAAAACGTTTCATCGAGCCGATCCCCTTTCTTACTGACGCTGGTTCTTTGCCAGAGCAGCATCCCAGTTTATGACTATGGTCGGCGGCTCCACCGCTTCTTCCCGGGGTGGCAGGTTGACCAGGAAGCGGCCGTCGCGCGCCACGTCGTACTGCGAGAGAATCACATACTTGATCTCGCCGACATCGAACAGCCGCCGCGGCGCGCTCAGCTCGACCGCATTGCCGTTCCATCGGATGTCCACCGCCATGAGTGTACGGTTAAGGCCAATGAAGAACAACTGCCGGCCATCGCGGCTCCAACGCGGCGTGGTCCCGCCCTCCACCGAAACCTGCCACTTGCCGCCTGGGCCGGGAAACGGACGCACAAACACTTCCCTGCGGCCGCTTTGGTTGGCCCAGTATGCAACCCAGCGTCCGTCGGGAGAAAACTGCGGTTCGCCGGAATCGACCTCTTCCGGCACGAGCGCAAAGGGCTTCACGTCCGTGCCCAGGCGCAACGCCATCGCCTTCGAAGTGTCCCCTTCTTGCGTGTATGCCAGGAACTGGCCGTCGGGTGACCAATCGGACGCATCTTTGTCGTGGGAGTCGTGCAACAGCAGGCGTGGGTCGCCGGAACCATCACTGGCACGGACGTAGAGATCACGTACTCCGCTGCGGGTGGAGAAATAGGCGATCTGCTTGCCGTCGGGCGACCAGACCGGCAGGGCGGCCTCTGCATTCTCGGACGTCAGCTGGGTTTGTGCGCCGCGTTTCACGTCCACGACCCAGACGTCCATTTGGAATCCGGCCCCCGACCACACCCCTGCCGCTACCCGGCTGTTGTCCGGCGAGAGCCGGATGCCGCCATACAAATTGACCTCGCCCGCGTGCCCGACTTCGCCGCCGTGCTGGTCGACCCAGGTCAGTCGCGAGCGTGGGAAAGTGCCGCCCAGATAGATGAGAACGCCAGTGCGCGACGCGCTGAAGAAACCGTACGCGACCGTGGTGTCGAGCATCACGCCATTGGCCAGCACCACCGGCGTGCCGGTCAGCTTGCCGTGGTCGGGATCGAAGGGCTGCGCAAATACGGTTTGTCCGCGCTGAAAGAGAAGGTACCCGGCCGCATACGCCACGTTGGAACTGATTCTGGATAACGGTTTCGGAACCGTGCCTCCGTTCAGGTCGGCGTAGTAAAGCACGTCGTTTTCGGAAGCGACCAGCTTCGGGGAGGCGACGAACAGGAAATGGCGGCCGTCGGGCAGCACGCAGGGCCAACGATGACTCTGTTCCCCGTTCGCCGGGTCAAGCCTGGTTAACGACTGCGGCGTTCCGCCCGTGGCAGGCAGGCGTGCGATGGGCCCGGTTATCCCCGCCAGCAGGATCGTGCCATCCGGCGCCCACGACATGCCGCGCGAAGCCTCAGCGGCACAGAGTGTCTCTACCGGACCGCCGGCGGCTGCAACTTGCTTCAGGCTGCCATGAGAAAATAATGCGAGCTTGCTGCTGTCCGGCGACCAGATGAAGTCCACAACGCCATCGGACCCGGCAAGACGCTCCATGTTACCGGTGCCGAGATCCTGCACCCAAACGTCGGTTTCTCCGCTGGATGACCCTCTCGCGAACGCTGCTTTGCGTCCATCCGGCGAGACTTGCGCCCCCCACACACGAGTATTAGGAGGGAGGAGCACGTGTGCGTGCACGGCGGTGCGCTCAACCTGTGCTCCGCCGCGCCAGATCGCAACCGTCGCCGCCAGCAGCACGACCGGCACAGCCAAAGCGGCCCAGACCAGCGGTCGCCATCTTGGGCGCGAACCGGCTGTGGGTGCAACGCCGGGCGTTGCGGCGATCCACTGCAGTTGCAGCTTCAGATCGTGCGCCGTCTGGAAACGCTCGTCGGGATCCTTCGCCAGGCACGTACGAATGAGCCAATCCAGCGCCGGAGGCGATGCCGGCTGCACTTGCGACGGCGGCGGAGGGTCGCTCGCCAGCACCGCAGCCACCACACTCGCCTGCGTGCGGCCATCGAAGGCTCTTTTGCCGGTGAGCATTTCGTAGAGCATCGCGCCGAAGGCGAAGATGTCGGCGCGCGCGTCCGTTTCACGCGCTTCGATCTGCTCGGGGGACATGTAGTTCAGCGTGCCGACGATCGTGCCCTCGGTGGTGAGCGGAGACGCCTGGCGGCTCTGCGTGGCGGCGCTCAACAGCGACGCGGGGGTGCGGGCAGAATCCGCCGCCGCCAACGGCTTGGCCAGGCCGAAATCCATCAGCTTGGCGCCGCTCTTGGTCAGCATGACGTTGCCGGGCTTGAGGTCCCGATGAACGATGCCTTGGCGATGTGCCTTATCGAGGGCATCGGCGATCTCGGCCGCGATCTTGAGTAGCTGTTCCAGCGGCAGGGGACCTTTGGCCAGCCGGTCAGCCAGGGTTTCGCCTTCGAGGAACTCCATTACCAGATAATCGATGCCGTTATCGCTGCCGATATCATGCAGCACGCAGATATGCGGGTGCTGGAGTTGCGAAATCGCGCGCGCCTCGCGTTCCAGGCGAGCCTTCAGCTCAGGGCTGGAACTGAGAGCTTGCGAGATGACCTTGATGGCAACAGTGCGGTCCAGCCGTGTGTCGCGGGCGCGATATACCTCGCCCATGCCGCCGGCGCCGATCACTGCGGTGATTTCGTACGGGCCCAGATGTGTCCCCGTCTTAAGTGCCATCCTCTTGGCCGCAGATTATATAATGACAGTAATTCGCTTTCACCCGATAGGAGGAGGATAGCAGCACTTGGAGTAGAAATCACCCGGAATTATTCCACCAGGCAGGTGAGCAGGGGATTTTGGGGACAGTCACCACAATCCCCAAATTTTTGGGAAATGTTCCACCTCGATCTTGGCCCTGGGAGTTTGGGAATTGTGGTGACTGTCCCCAAAATCAGCCGGTGGCGCGCTTGATGTTGAAGGTGCCGTTGACGCCGGATTGAAGGAAAGTCCCTGAGATGGTGTCTTCTTTCAGCTCTGCGTCAAAGGCCGCCTGGCCTAGTCCTGAGGGCAACTCAAAATGTACCTTTGGCGGCTCGAATCGGATGTTTTTTGAGCTGGAGATCCTTGGCATTCTGTTGTGGAATATCGATGGTGCCGGTCAGACCATCCGATGTGGTCTTAAATGAAACCTCGATCGTGAGCGCCGCCCCCGGAACTTCCAGAACGCCTTTCCATCACCCATCGAGCTTTCCTTCTGCGATGCCCGCGGACGAGGCGAACATTCCCAGAAGAATCAGTAACGCCAGCACCCTTCGATCCAACATGCTGCTTCCTGGAAATGATTTTGGCTTTGGCAGATCCTATCATAGACCGGGGGACGGCCGGAAAGTGGGGGCGCATCCGAGAAATTCAAAAAGGCCGCGAGATTTGAATGATGCGGATGCCGCCCCGCTTCCGTGTGGCGCTTGTTCCTGCGCCATCTCCCCCTTTTCCATGGGGAGGCTTACTGTTTGTCCTCTTTTTTGATGACCTGAATCTTCATACTCGCCTCTTTCACGGTGTAGTCAGGCGGAATCTGAAAGAGATCCGGAGAAGGCTCGCCGCGGGTGATGTTTTTAAGCTGGTAGACATTCTCTCCCGACATGGGATCGTTGTGGACGGTTTTGATGACCATATCCAGCTCCGCTGAATACCAGCGTTCCGAGACGATCTCGATTGCGGTATCGTTGCCGATTGCACCTGCCGGGATGGTCTCGATCGTCCGGGTACCTTCGGCCGCGACTCCTTCGATCATCTGCGTGCCCAATGGTTCCGTTCTGGAAGTGCTTGAGGTTACGACTTTGGTCGTGGTGGTCACGGCACCGACCGCGCCCCCACCCACCCCACGAGCACCTACTGTGGCCCCGTCCGCTTTGATTCCGCCTGTAACCTGCAGGTCGTCCCCAGTGCTCGAGAGAATTTTGAAAGTGCGGACACCGAGCGCCGTTGCCGATGCCATGTTGGAGATTGTCGTTTTGGTAGCCGTATGTTCCGTGGGATTGAGGACGTAGCTTACTCCTGCTATCGGATCATTGATAAAGACAGTCTGCTTCGCGGGCCCCGAGGAGGCATAGGGACCGATGGCATCGATCGTCTGTTCGCGGCGCGTCCGCCCTTCGCCATCGCGAGACAGGGATGCCGTGTTTTTCCTATAGATACGCTGTCCATTACCCAATATCTGAGTGAATTCGGTCACGGTATCCGCCGAAAAGGGGGCGCCTTTGACCACTTTGGATTCAAAGCCCATTTCCGAAGATACGAAAGTGAACGTGGATATTTGACCTTGTGCAGTGTCCGAAGCGACAGCACTCATCGCTCTGGCAAGGTAAACTGCGTTCATTTCCTGGTTGGCCGTCTGCCTGGGTTGCGTGGCAGTCTGTCCCCAGAGTGTGACGCTCCCGGCGAGCAGGATCATGATGCCGATTATTAAGGCTAAATACTTTCGAGTTGCCATCTTCCATCTCCTTATTGAATACGAGTGTTGATGATTTCAGAACGGAATCACCGCTTGGAGCGCGTTCCAGTCTGAACATAATTTGGACTTTGTTGGCTCAGGAAGCGGATGGCGCGCGCCACCCCATCCTGGCCAATCAAAACCTGGGCGGTGACCGGCTGATCTATGCGTTCCTGATTGACCGGAAGCCCATAGGAGGCCATCGCGTTTCTGGGCAAAAGCACGCGTACCAGCTGCCCGCTCTCCATGGTAGAAAGCTCCGAACTTGATGTGAGCGGAAAAAACTCGGTTGCGACCTCGGTATCAGCCGGCGCCGTTTTTGCAGCCGGTAGTCTTGGCGCGGCTTTCTTGACCACAGGCTCCGACCTGGCCGTCAGTGGCGCGGGCTCACTCGCGGGTACTGTGCGTCCGGGTGTCGCTTCCATTGCTGCCGGCCGGGAGATCTTTTGTGAAGACGCTCCCTGTGTTGACACTTCGACTTTGGTCTGCTCCGGTCGCAAGGCACGCAGCAACCGGAATGTCGCCACTCCCAGAAGCGCGACGAGCAATGCCGCGGCGATGCCCCAGTAGCGGGACGGCACAATCCGCGGCACGGTACGCGTCGCAGCTTCCGGTGCTGTGTTCTCCCCGCGCCTGCGATAGGCCGAGATCAGCGCTGTTTCAATGCGGACAGGAGCTTCACCGCCTTCTGCGCGGGCAAGCTTGATGACCGCGCTCAAGGATTGCTCATTCGCGAGACGCGCGGAGCAACGTGAGCAGGAATCCGCATGCGCCAGCGCCTGCAAGCGTACGGACTCTTCCACCGCTCCTTCCCGGGCTAAATCGATCAGCAAATCTTCAAAAAGTTGGCAGTTCACAGTAAGCACCTCGCAGGTTCTATCCTGGGCGCGCGGGCATCCTCTTTGGTCATTTCTCGAAGTTTTTCGAGCAGAAGCATTCGAGCCCGGTGGAGCCGCGAGCGAATGGTGCCTTCGGGGCAGCCTATCACCCGCGCCGCGTCCGCATAGCTCAGCTCCTGCAGCTCGCAAAGAACGACAACTTCGCGATAGCGAAGTGGCAGGGTTGCCAGGGCGCGATGGAGAGAATCGATCATCTCCTTCCGGGTGAGATCGCCGAGCGGGTCCGAGGATGGGCCCCGTGTATTTTGGCGACCCTGCCGTTCGTCTTCCGCATCGTCGACGATTCGCTCAAAGATGCGTTCCCGGGTCATTCGCCGAAGGATATGATTGCGTGCAATGCCATACATATAGGACGAAAACAATCCGAGCGATGGATCGAAGCCCGAGGCCCCGCCCATCAGCGCGAGAAATACTTCCTGGGTGACATCCTCCGCAATGGGGATCGAGTTGCTGAGGCGGAGAGAGAAACGGTAGATGCTTCCCTGCCAGCGCCGGTAAAAGGCCAAAAATGCGGCTTCGTCCCCGGCCGAGGCCAGCTGAAACAGTTGAATGTCGGTTGCGTCATCAAATCCCATTTGCCACATTCCCAGGCGGCCACCTGCTTGCTTCGTCTAGTAATTCACGCCCGAGTTCCAGTTCGTTCCATTATTTCTTCCACTTACCACAAAGACTCGAAGACTCCAAGGCCCCAAAAGTCTTAATCGTTAAGTTCTTTGCGTCTTAGAGTCCTTGCGTCTTGGTGTTAAATTTTGGGTGCCGCTATGCTGGCCTCATGCAATTCATGGGTTTCGTGGATGTGCAATTTCCTGTATGATCGGGGCCAGGCTATCCCGAGAAACAGCCAACGGGAGCAGTTGGCGTTTCAGCCTCACAGAGGACACGAAAATGGCACGTCGAAACTGGGTGGTCGCCTTTCTTTTTGGATTCGCCTTCTTTATGACCTTGGTGGCCATGAGCTTTGTCGGCTTTCTGGCCCCTGCCACCGCCTTTGAAAATCTGGTCCAGCGCATCTCGGAAGTGGCCGGGTTTATGGCCGTACTCGGGGGCGTTGCATTTGTATTAGTTTCCAGCTGGAGCCTGCTGCTGGAGGAGAATAGAACTGCACGGAAAGTCGCGCTCCGAAATTGGGTAGTCGCCTTTCTCATCGGAAATGGCTGTTGCCTCGCTTTGGCGGCCATGGGGATGTCTGGTGGTTACTTCGGGCCCTCAACGATCTGGCAACATCTATTGCGCCAGGTTGCGGAGGCGATCGTACTGATTCTCGCTTGTGCCGGCGCCGGATACGCATTGTTCGACGTCCTGATGTTGCGGCGCGCCGAGAGGGGGCAAGGACGAAGAACCGCTCTTCGCATCGGCGCGCGCATCGCTCTCGCCACGGTGCTGCTTTTGTTGGGAGTCGGGAGACTTCTCGGTGACTGGCTCTCCGGGGCGATGGTCGCCCTTTCAATTTTCATGATTCTCTGCTTAAGTATAGCTATCGAATTGGTGGTCTGCTGATCCGCTGTCCGTGATCTTGGCGCGGCCGGGGAATGAGCGATTAGCCTGAATAAAAGCACTGATGCTTATCCGGTTGACTCCACCCGATGCAACACGTTGGTAACTGCGCCAAGCCCTAACGGAACCTGCCACAGAGGACACAGAGAACGCAGAGAGCCCGTCTTCATCATCCTCTGTGCCCTCTGTGCGCTCTGTGGCTTAAAACGGGTCATGTGGAGTTAACCGGATAAGCATTAAAGCACTTATATAACTGCGCATTCAGCGGTAGCATCGATATAGGCCCGCCGCGGTCCGGGAGCAATCGGATCCCTGATGCGGGATGCGATGGCAGGGCAGGTTCTTCCATACTGGCTTCCCATCAGCTGGAGGATTCGCTAATGTTCTGCAGCTACTGCGGTGCTCCCAATCCGGATGACGGACGTTTCTGCGCGGCCTGCGGCAGAGGACTCGCGGCCACACCCGCCTCTGTCGGCGCAAGGCCTCGTTCGACTCCCGCATCCCCCATGGGTCACAGTGCTCCTCTGGGAAGTGAAACGGAGCTGGGCCTGCAAATCGACTCCATGCTCATAAACCGATATCGAGTTCGGCGGGAACTGGGGATCGGCGGCATGGGCAGGGTTTATCTTGGCGAGGATGAGACCCTGGGGACCGTGGTGGCGATCAAGGTTTTGCGCGACCTGTTGAGCCGTGACCCCGGTTCCGTTCAGCGTTTGAAAAAAGAAGCAAAACTGGCCATGCAGTTGTCCCACCCTAACATCGTCCGCGTCCACGACTACCAGGAAGCTGAGATCATCAAATTCCTGGTCATGGAATATGTCGAAGGCGACACCCTGGCCCACCGGGTGGCGCGCGAAACCACATTGCCGGAGATAGAAGCGCGCAGGATTACGATTGCCATCTGCCACGGGCTGGAGCACGCCCATGAGAAGGGCATCATCCATAGAGACCTTAAGCCCGGCAACATCCTCCTCGGCAAGGATGGATCGATCAAGATCGCGGACTTCGGCATTGCGCGCGTATGCCGGGATTCAATGTCCCGGCTCACATCCCAACTCGACTCCGGTACAGTGACATATATGTCGCCCGAGCAGCTCATGGGCGAGAGCTCGGAGCGGAGTGACGTGTATTCCCTCGGAGTCATTCTTTACGAGCTGCTTTCCGGAGAAGTGCCGTTTCATTCGGGAGATATCCAGGCCCAGATACGCGAGAAGTACCCAAAACCGCTTGCCGGCGTCTCCGCCGAAATGAACGGTATCATCCTGAAGTGCCTGGTGAAATTGCCGGAGGGGAGATATGCCGGCGTTCGCGATTTGCGAGAGCTGCTCGAAGGCAATCGTGGCACCAGCCGCCCCGCAATGGATCATGGCCCGGCAGGGTCCGAGACTATATCCAAACCTCAATTGGATGAAAAAAGGCAGCGGCCTGAAGCAGTCGCGGCGCCTTCGCCACCTGCGGCTTCGCCCGCGGCAGGCAAGATCCCTACAGTCAGCGAGCCCGGCATCAAACGGGAATCTGGCGGCGCGCCCATGCAAAGGGTCAACCTGGTGGTGAGATCGGCTGTTCGCGGAGCTTTGGGATTTGGCATAGGCAGCGTGCCCCCGGCATTCTGCGCGATGCTGTATTTAAACGGTATCTGGAGGTCCCCGTTTGTTCTGTTGCTCGCCTTTGCCGCATTCGTCTCTTGGGGTGCTATCGGGGCGCGAATGATGAATCTGGACAGAAGGGGTATCCGAGGTTTCGCCATCGGGTTCCTGGTTTTGGGCGCAATCGCTGTGCCGACCATCGCAAATAGGATGGATCCGAATGCCTTGTTGACCCTGGTTGGTCTTGGCCTGCTGATAGCCGCGGCGATAGCTTCCGCCCTCATGCGCATGGGAAAGCTATTGGTATTTAAAGCCGCCCTGGCTTTTGGCGCCTTCCCGCTCTTCGTCATGTGGACATGGCCGCTGGTATTCACGGGACTCTCCCACGAGTTCTCATTTGTCGGCGCTGCCTTTCTTTCCGGGGCTTTTTCCGGATGCCTGTTCGGCATTGCCCTCGCGCTTTGGAGAAGTCAGGCGCCCAGTTGAAGGAGAAGACCGCGGCAAGGGCCTACCCTCCCGCAGCGGAGCGTTTCTTCGAGTCTTCGACGCCGAGGCGAAAGCCGGCTCAGAGACTCTAAGACCCAGAGGCGGCTGCCGGCTACCGCACTTTAAGAAAAAGCAATTATGGATGTACACAGGCTAGACAGGATTTTCAAGCCGAAGCGAATCGCAGTGATGGGCGTCACCATCAATCCCAACAGCGTCGGCGGCAAGGTTATCGGCAATCTCGTGGGCGGAGGCTTCACCGGCGTCGTCTATCCGGTAAACCCGCAACACGAAGCGGTGCTCGGCATTCATTGCTTCCCCGACCTCAAGAGCTTACCCAAGACTCCCGACCTGGCGGTGATTTGCACGCCGCCCGAACAGGTTCCGCTGCTCGTGCGCGAGTGCGGGGAGGCCGGAATTCTCGGCCTGATCATCATGTCTTCCGGTTTCAGGGAAACCGGCGATGCCGGAATGGCACTCGAAAAGCAGATCCAATCCGAAGCCGCGCGCTTCGACGGCATGCGCATCCTCGGACCTAATTGTCTCGGATTTATCGTGCCCGGTTCGAGGCTGAACGTGAGTTTCGCCTCCGGAATGCCCAGGCCAGGAAACATCGCCTTCATCTCGCAATCCGGAGCGCTCTGCACCTCGGTGCTGGATTGGGCCATCGAGGGCAAGATCGGTTTTTCCTACTTTGTTTCGATCGGCAACACTCTGGATGTGGGGTTCGGTGACTTGATCGATTACCTCGGCGAGGATGAGACCACCAAGTCCATCATTCTCTATGTGGAGTCCATCGGCCAGGCGCGCGCGTTCATGACGGCTGCGCGCGCCTTTGCCCGGACGAAGCCTATCATCGCGTACAAGGCCGGGCGTTTCCCCGAATCGGCCGCGGCGGCAGCATCACACACCGGCGCCATGGCTTCGGAAGACGCGGTCTACGACGCAGCCTTCCAACGTGCCGGACTGGCGCGCATTTTTGACCTGGGGGACATCTTCGACTGCGCGGAATTGATCGGCAGGAACAAGAACCCCCGAGGCCCGAATCTGGGAATTGTCAGCAATGCCGGGGGACCGGGGGTCATTGCCACCGACACCCTCATCGCATCGGGCGGCGTCCTGGCAAAACTCTCCGTTGGGACCCTGAGCAAGCTGAATGACAACCTGCCCGCGGCCTGGTCCCACGGAAATCCGGTGGATGTCCTGGGAGATGCAAATTCGAAACGGATCGAAAAGGTCACGCAGATCCTGCTCGAGGACCCGGGTGTGGATGCCGTGCTGGTGATTCTCACGCCGCAGGCCATGACCAATCCGACCGCCACCGCGAAGGCGGTCGGGAAGCTCGCCGCGGCCACTAGAAAACCCATGCTCGCGGCGTGGCTGGGCGGTCAGACCATGCGCGAATCTTTTCCGATTCTCACCGATTCGGGGATTGCCGCCTATAGGACTCCCGAGGACGCGATTCGTGCCTTCATGATCCTGGTCGATTACCAGCGCAATCTGGAGGCGCTTTACGAAACTCCGAAGGATATCCCTCTCGAGTTTTCCATGGACCGCAACGAACTGCGCGCGAGGTTCCTTGCCGAGCACTGTGGCGTCCTGAGCGTGCTGCCGGAAGACGCGTCCAAGTTGCTGGTTGAGACCTACGGGATTCCCACAACCAAGCCATATCCTGCAAAAACCTCATCGGAAGCCGTGAGAGTCGCCACGCGCATCGGCTATCCGGTCGTTCTGAAGATCCACTCGCCGGACATCACGCACAAGACCGATGTCGGCGGGGTCATGCTGGATCTCGAGGATGCCGGCATGGTGCGGACGGCCTTTGACCGCATCATGGCAGGCGCCAGAACCCGGCGGCCGGATGCGAAGCTGCATGGTGTCACCGTGCAGCGCATGGTCAAGATGAAAGACGCGCTCGAGATGATCCTGGGAATCAAGAAGGACCCGATTTTTGGCACCGTAATGATGGTGGGCATGGGGGGGACGGGAGCGGAGCTTTTCGCGGACCGTGCCTTGGGATTTCCGCCTCTGAACGAGCGGCTGGCGAAACGCATGCTCGAATCGCTCAAATTGTGGCCGCTGCTGAACGGGTATCGCGGACGTCCTCCGGTCAACGTCGCCAAGCTCATTGAGGTCCTGATTCGATTGTCCTATCTGGCCGCCGACTATCCCGAGATCGCCGAGCTCGATATCAACCCGTTACTTGTGACCTCGCAGGATGTCATCGCGCTCGATGCCCGCATCATCCTTGACCGAAATCTGGTCGGCAAGAAGATGGAGCCGTACGCCCATCTTGCGCTGCGGCCGTATCCCGAAACTTATGTCCGGAAAGTTGAGCTGCGGGACGGCACGGAGGTGACTTTGCGTCCGATCAAGCCCGAAGACGAACCGCTCTGGATGGACCTGCTGGCAAGCTGCTCCAAAGAGTCCATCTACTCCCGATTCCGCTACTTCTTCCACTGGCAGTCCCACGAGGTTGCGACGCGCTATTGCCACATCGATTACGACCGGGAAATCGCCATCGTCGCCGAGATCACCGAAGCCGGAAAACGCAAGCTCCTGGGAGTGGGCCGCCTGATTGCCGATCCGGATCATGAGGAGGTCGAGTATGCCGTGCTGATCGCGGATGCCTGGCAGAAGAAGGAGCTGGGGAGCATCCTCACCGACTATTGTCTCGAGATTGCGGCCAAATGGAATCTTAAGCGGATTGTTGCGCAGACCACCACGGACAACTCCCGCATGATCTCCGTGTTCAAGAAACGCGGATTCCGGATCACGATCGGGGATGACTCCACGGTGGACGTCGTGAAAGAAATCAACTGAAACGCCCGCGCCAGGCGCTATCATCCCGCCGCAGCGCTTGGTTAGCCGCGCCGATGCACACTCTTTCGATGGCCAACCTTAACCACAACAACGATCACCTCTTCGTCATTGATCTCATAAATGATCCGATAGTCACCTTGATGCAGGTTGTCTGCTGCCACGGATTTTCCAAACGGCGGAAAATGCGACGAACGCGGGGATTTCGACGATTGTCGCCGCCCTCTTCGTCGCCGTGCGCGGCATGGAGCTGCGTGCCGTCACTCGTCTGGCCGACTTTCTGATGGCCGCCACCGCGATCGGGCGCCGGGCAAATTCCTTAGAACGAGAAAATAAGACCGAAAATCGCACGCAAGCCCGGTATTAAGGGGATGTCTGAGACGCGTCGTTTGGGAATCATTCAACTTGCCGTGGCTCCACCCCGTTTTTCAACGGAAATCGGCTTTGAGTAGAACGTAACCCGGACAAGCCGGAAGCAAAAAGGTAAAAAGTTGGGCAATCGACAAAACCTCACGAAATCCAATAACCATGCGGGTTCCGTGGCGCAGCCAAATATTTTGATGCCATAAAACGTTCAATTT
>Ga0187878_1000566_pt1 | contig 41269 bp, 36 predicted proteins | sample June2016WEW_17_1_FD_132979 | JGI IMG/M metagenome (GOLD analysis project Ga0187878, IMG submission 132979) | Peatland microbial communities from SPRUCE experiment site at the Marcell Experimental Forest, Minnesota, USA - June2016WEW_17_150 | ecosystem: Environmental > Terrestrial > Soil >... | reverse complement strand
GTATCCCTCGCCGCCGGCTACGCTGCCATAGAGAGTGCTATGGGAAATTACCCCATCGTCGGCCCGGTTGAAATAGATATTATCTCCATTTCCGTACGCCGTGACATTAGATATTGTCCCAAATTTCTCAATTTTTATGTTATCCGACCCCCTAACTAATATTCCAATACCGGAGTTATAGGCATAAGTCCCACCGCTTATGAGGTTATTACTGTTGGAATAACCGACTACTGACCTATAGAACATCAGTCCAACAATTGTATTGTACTGAACGGTACAATCTGTAACGGTATGATTCCCGCAATCTTGGAACAAAATGCCAAAGGAATTATTCTTTTCGACGGTGCACGAAGTCAGGGTGATTGAATTTCCACCACTGGGTCCGTTTGCGCTTATAGCACCGCCCCAGGAACTATTTGAACCACAAACGTGAAGGTTTTCGAGGCTAATAAATGCCTTGTTGACCACTATGACTTCGTCTCGTGTCCCGGCCTCAACGCGAGGAGAACTATAAATCAGGCTGGGGTTATTCGTGGAATAGACATATAAGGCGTCCAATCCCCAATACCAATCATAATTGGATGCGATATCACTGATCCCGGTTTTTTTGTTTCCTTTCACCCCATCAAACAAAACAACCCTGGCCTGTGTTGCGAGAGGGGCCCGCCAAATATTCGTCGAATAAGATGTCCAGTCTGTGACCAGGTCGGTGCCGGTAATTACCGGGTCGGCTCCGCTTCCGTATGCCCCAAACGTAATTGGGTTTACGGCAGTACCAGAAGATGGAATTGCTAATCGTTCTCTCCAAACGCCGCCGCGCATAAAAAGCACTTGGTCGCCCGCTGAGAATGATCTCGCATTGATTTTGGCAACGGTGCGCCACGCCGCAGCCGAGGAGGTTCCGGCATTTGCATCATTTCCGTTTATGGAATCCACATAATAAACTGTCCCGGCAAGAAGTTGTGGCGTAATAGAAAAACAAAGAATGATCAAATATTGCCCTATCTTACGCATATGCATCCCTCCAATCTTACCATATGTTGTGACGATCATAGCGCCCTGATTATCCTGGGAAAAGCCAAAAAACTCCACTTTTGGCTGGACAACTTTTCGGGTAAGGCTCCAAGGGTTGAAAATCTCACCTTAGAGGTGGTATCTTGAGGGGAATTGATCAGCGTCGGCTTTAAAAGCGTTGAATAAATCAATGCTCATTCAAAAATTGATCCAGCGACATTTCGGGAAACCATTAGTTTTATCGATGATATATGTTCTGCTGATGTCTATTGTTGCTCTATTCTTTGCTGATCGGACTGTGGGTCGTGTCAAGTTTTGTTCGCAGTTTGGGGGCCATCGTAGCTCACTTCAGTTAGCCGCTTGAGCCATCAGCTCGTGAAGCCTGTCCAAAGATCCTTGGGCCTTGTCCTGTCGGATGTAGCTCCGGTCGTTCTCCCAGTCTTCCGAGTATTCGATGAGGTAGCAGATCGTCAATCGGAGGAAGCTTGGGACCGAGGGGAACACTCCGACCACCCGGCTCCGCCGGCGGATCTCAAGGTTGAGCCTCTCCTGGCCGTTGGTCGACGAGATGCGTTTCTTGTCGACCTCCGGGAAGTCGTAGAACGAGAGCGAGTCCTCAAGGCCTTCTTCCAGGCAGCGGACCGCGTCGGGGAACCGCTTGCCATAATCGTCGATGAGGGCCGCGGTCGCCCGCTTGGCGCTCTTTTTGTCCGGCTCGAGCCAGATTCTCTTCAGATGAGCCGCGAAGCGGCCCTTTTCCTTGTGCGGAACCTTGGCCAGGATGTTCCGCATGAAGTGGACCTTGCAGCGTTGCCACGAGGCCCCCAGCCATTCCTTCCGCACCGCGGCCTGGATGCCCGCGTGGGCGTCCGAGATGCAGAGCGCGGTCCTCTTCATGCCCCTCGCTTTGAGCTTGCGGAAAAAGACCCGCCAGGAGTCCTCCGATTCGTCGAACATGGGCTCCACAGCCAGGATCTCCCGAGAACCGGCCGGATTGACCCCGCAGGCGATCATTACAGCCATCGAAACGACCCGCCCCTCGACCCGGACCTTCTGATACAGGGCGTCGATGATCAGGAAGGGATACTCCTCAGCCAAGGGCCGGGTCTGAAAATCAGCCACCTGCAAGTCGAGCTCCTTGTTGAACTCCGAGACCTGGGAGGCGGAGATATTTTCGATGCCCATCGCGTGGGCCAGGCGCTCGATCTTCCGCGTCGAGACGCCGTTGATGAAGGCTTCCTGGACGACCGCGATCAGCGCCTGCTCGGATCGCTTCCTCTCCGAGATGAAAAACGGCACATAACCGCCCTTGCGGATCTTGGGCACGACCAGGTACACCGTGCCCATCCGGGTGTCCACTCTCCGGGCCCGGAACCCGGAAAAATGAGTCGCACGGTCCTTCGAGTGTTGCCCTTTGGCTGCCCCGACCTTGGCTTCGACCTCGATCCTCATCATCTCGGTCATCACCCACTTGAGCATGGCCAGGAACGGATCTGGCTCCGTGATGAACTGCAATAGCGCCTTTTTGAAGAGTGCCTTATAATGCTGTTGGGCCATCGTAGTAAAACTTCTCCTCTCTTTCGGATTGCCGTTCGAAGAGAGTTTACGATGGCCTCCTCCTCATGTAAATCTGCGAACATTACCGTACACTACCGGACTGTGGCTAATTTTTTCCATGATGACAGTTTCTTTTACATAAAAACAGCTCAGAATATTCATGATGGCAATGGTGCTACTTTTGATGGAATAAATCCGACAAACGGATATCATCTACTGTGGATGTGGCTTCTTGTTTTAATTGCAAAAATCAGCCCTTTCCATGGATTTATTGGTATAAGACTTCTATTGGCCGTGCATGCTCTATTAATCGCTAGTGCAAGTTTGCTTGCAGATCGCTTGCTAACAATATTCAAAATTAAAGTAGGATGGCGGTTGTGTATGGTGGCCGCAATTATTGGAACCACTGGATTTGTGGATTTGGGAGTTGAGTCACCGATTTTATTTTTAGCCTCCTGGGCATTTATTTACGCCCTGGTAACTCTGTCAAATAAATCTCAATCATCTTGTTGGGACACTTTAATAATTATCGTGCTGTCAACCAGCGTCTGTCTTGCACGAACCGACGCGATCTTGCTGGTTTTAGCATTATCCATGGCTATATTTTATGGAGTCTGGGATCGAACTCGAGCACCCGCACTTGTTGTCCGGAGTTTGTTGAAAACAGTATTTCCTGCAGTCATTACTCTCTTGACAGTCGGCTTGTATAACCTGGCAAATTATGGCCATTTTGAGACCATATCTAGTTTTCTGAAGATTCACTGGCCGGGAACCTTTGCTACAGGGTGGTTTGGCGCTTCGATTCTAGGCATTAAGGTGCGATTGGTCGGTATTTTGTTGATAGCAGTCTGTGTACTAATTTACCTATCGACCAATGCTATCAAATCTAATAAAATGCCAAAAAAGGATTTTTATCATAATTTTGAGTTAGTCTTGATCGGCGCCAATGCATATGTAGTAATGTTTATGGTTGTGTTGCTTTTTTTCGCTACGGGCGCAATAGCGTCATGGTATTTTGGGCTTAGCTTAACGATAGTAATAGTATCTGGTATTTATGTGGTTGCTTCAATTTTAGAAAAGCTCCGTTCAAGAGGATTCCGTTTGCTTGATGATCGTATCCTGAGTACCATTCTTTCGATAGTTGTAATTCTATCAATAGGATTATATGTGTCTAAGCGATTTACCAGCCATTATCCCGAGAGCAAACTTCTCCTCGCCAAATGGGTCTTTCAGAACATCCCAAATGATCAACCTATTTTTCAGGTAAGTGGGACAGGTTTTGTTGGGTACTTTAGTGAACGACAGGTGATTAATGGAGATGGATTGATAAACAGTTGGGAATATCAAGATTTTCTAAGAAAAGGCAAAATTGAAGAGTACTTGAAGGATAAAAGGGTGAAATATATTATTTCAAACCAGGCCCCTCAAGAAGGTCGAGTTCCAGTGGATATCCCTCAATGGAGAAAGAGTTCTGCATTTGATTTTCATTTGGGCTCAGCGCTCTTATCAAAAGCATTGTATGCAGTTGATGATAAATACGCTGTATTCCGTATAGGAGATTTCGATTTCGGAAAATGAGCGAGTGTCAGATATTCTGTCTAATCTTCGTTATCGCACAAAATTATATTCCCCCTCCCGGCTTCTGAAAGGCTCCCGATATTGGGTCCGTATGCCTCGGTATACGGGTTCAGGCCATTGACACATTCCGGCGGCTGGGATATCCTTACTTTGTGAGGGGAAGGGTTGATTCTGAGCCCGAGGCCGGCCGTTCTATGCCGTGCGAAAAAAGGAATTCCCCATCCTCTTACACGCTGAGGAAGCCTTCGTTTGCGTGGCTTGCTCTAAAGGTTTTTCTTGGCTTGAGATTAGGATTCAGGCCATAAAGTGTAATTTCAGAAAAGTTTTTTTGCATAACGCAGAAAAATATAGGGAGAAAAAACTATGCTGCTGTCCCTTATAGTTCCTGTTTACAATGTTGAAAAATACCTCCCCGCGTGCATTGACAGCCTGCTTAAGCAGAGCCTGACGGATTTTGAGGTCATACTCATTGATGACGGTTCAATAGACCGCAGCGGCGCAATTTGCGACGAGTACGCTCAAGCAGACAGCCGAATTCGTGTTATACATAAGCAAAACGGAGGTCTTTCAAGCGCAAGAAATGCAGGACTTGAAATAGCGCAGGGCAAGTTTGTCGGCTTTGTTGATAGCGATGACGGCGTAAGCCCATGTATGTACGAGGTGCTGTGCGCAACTTCTGAAAAATACCGGTGTGATACTGTGGCTGCGGACTATGTTTCCAGTACTGATGAGTTGTGCTGCGATTCGATCGCCGCACTGAAGACGCATGCAGAGATTTTTGAAGACCGCGAAAAGATCCTTGCAGAGTATTTCAGCCATCGTGGTAACCACCTTTGCGCAATGCTTTTCAACAGAAGGCTTTTTGACGGACTTGCTTTTGAGGTTGGCAGACATTCAGAGGATGTCATACCATTGTATAAGCTGGCTTTGAAAGCCGAGAAAGTTGCCCGGCTGAAGCTGCCACTATACTACTATAATCAGGATTCGGAAAGTCTTTGCCGCAGTCAGCTGAAGGTAAAGGATTTTTATTCAATTGAGGCAACGAGGTCAGTTGCCGAGGATGTCAGAGGACAGTGCCCGGCAGTGTTTGACAAGGCAATCCTACACTGCTACAAAGCGATTTTCAATATCGTAAACAAGTATGCAATGCGCGGCGCGACGGACGATGCGGCCAAACAGCTTAAAAAAAGTGTCAGGGGCTACAAGTCTGAGCTGAGAGGCAACTTTTCCGCCGTTTTAGGCAGCGACTATTTTTCAAAGAACGATAAGCTGCAAATAGCAGTTCTTTGCATAAGTTTTAACGGCTTTTGCCTTTTAAAGCAGCTTTATAAAAAAGGTACCAACAGGCAAGTTCAGCCAATTTAGAAGATTAAACGAAAGCTAGAGATGAGAATTGGTAAAACCCAATCCGAAGATTCAATGAATATTCACGGAAAGAAAGAAGGATTTTCTCCCTGATGCGTAAAGTTCTCATCCTGGGCATAAATGGTTTTACGGGCATTCATTTTCAGAACTATATTCAAAACCGTCAACTCAACATAAAATACAGTTTGTGCGGAGTTGATTTACAGATCTGCAAACGGATCAATATGAAATACATCAGGGCCGACGTGACCGGTCCGGGAGTGCTGGCCCGGATCATCAGGCGGGAAGCGCCGGACTATATTATCAACCTGATCGGAACCTTTACCGGGCGTGATTTCAATGAATATCTCCGGCTCAACGTGATCATCCCGCAGGTCCTGCTGGAGTCCGTCCGGCAGGCGGGTGAACAAGCGCGAGTCGAAAAAATCCTGCTGGCCGGTTCCGCGGCAGAGTACGGGACGCCGGAGCGGATGCCGATCCGGGAACATTTTCCGCTCAACCCGGTCAACTTTTACGGACTTTCCAAGGTGATGCAAGCACAGTTGGCCCGGTATTATTACAGCCAGTACCACGTCCCCGTAGTTTTGGCCCGGGCTTTTAATATCATCGGCGATCATCTTTCCACAGCGCTCTCCATTGGTTCGTTCATCCAACAGATCAGAGAGGCGCGTGACGGAGATACTATCTATACTGGCAACCTGAATACGAGGAGAGATTTTCTGGACATTGACGATGTGATTGACGGGTACTGGAAAATCCTGACCCGGGGCCGGCCGGGTGAAATCTATAACCTCTGCAGCGGCCGTTCCGTCTTTATCAGTGATATCCTGGATGCTCTGATCCGGAAATCGGGCAAGAAGATCAACATTGTGGTGAAGGCTGAGTATGTGAAAAAAAAGGATATCGCGGACATCTACGGCGACAATTCCAGGCTGAAAAAGGCCACCGGGTGGAGAGCGCGGGTGAGCCTGGAACAGTCAATCAACAGAATTTTTCACTCATGAAGATGCCTTTTCTTCCCATTTGTTTCCCAATGAACAGAGGCATTTGTACGGTATCTTTGTTTGATCGGATCGATTCAAGGCGAAGCGATGTTTTGGATTAGCCTAGTATTTTTATTGCAAAAATAAATTACCGGTAAACATGTGCGGAATTTTTGGCGTATTTAATGTTCGATCTTCTAAGCCCGTCGATGAAACGAGGGGCCGGATGGCTTTGAGGACGCTTTTGCATAGAGGTCCAGATGCCCACCACTTGCGTAGAATCAATGATCAAACTTTGTTGGGGCATTCACGCCTCTCTATTATTGACCTGGTGGCTGAATCGGATCAGCCTATGGAGTACGAAAACCTGTTCATAACGTTCAATGGCGAGATCTACAATTACATAGAACTGAGGCAACAACTGGTAGAAGCCGGTTATACTTTCAAAACTAAATCAGACACAGAGGTTATACTCATTAGTTATCTCCATTGGGGTGAAGCGTGTGTCAATCGGTTTAATGGCATGTGGGCGTTTGCAATTTATGACACCACAAAAAATATTCTATTTTGTTCACGCGATCGGTTTGGCGTGAAGCCCTTCAATTTTCTTTTTGAAGACGGGCAGTTCATCTTTTCTTCTGAAGTAAAAGCGATTATTAAGTATGCACCTGCGTTTCGTACTCCTAACTATAATGCCATTAGTTGTTATTGCCGCGAAACGGTAGGAGCAGAGGCGGAAGAGACGTGGTTCAAAGATATCTTTAGGCTGCCACCGGCAACGAACATGACCATTTCGGCTGACGGTATAAAGCGCACCTCGTATTGGAATTATCCTTCCGTGATTAATGCAGATCTTTCATTCGATCAGGCAGTTTCTTCGTATCGAGAGCTGATGCATGACTCCGTTCGTCTCCGGATGCGAAGTGATGTTAAAGTAGGGTTGACACTTTCCGGAGGTTTGGATTCAACCACCATTGCGTATGAAATGGGTAAGCTGACGCCTGAGCAAATCAATTCATACACGGCCAGTTTTCCGGGCGAGTCTTTTAATGAAGCTTCAATTGCCGCAAAATCAGCCACAGACTTTAATCTTAAAGGCCACGAAGTGGTTGTGGATTATTCAAAGTATGTCGAAAATCTGCAGACCATTATTTACCATCTGGAGTCGGGCCATGGTTCTCCGGCAATTTATCCGCTCTGGGCTATCACAAAGCGGGCAAAGCAGGATATTACAGTTTTTCTGGAGGGACAGGGTGCAGACGAATTATTGGCCGGCTATGTCAATTCTACTTTTGTGGATCATTTTCTTGAGTTGTTGTCAACAGGAAAAATAAGCCAGGCCATATCAGAATTGAATTTTCATCGTAAACATTGGCCGTTACTTCGATCTATCTTACTCTACTACCGGCAGACATTGGGCATGGATTTGCAAAAATTCTATCGTGGTATGCGGGGATTGGAAAAAATATATAAAGGTCCATTGGAGGAATATACACCCTACCGGCTATCGCGCGATGAATCAGACCGGTTTGGTGATATGCTCAACCGTAGATTATATAAGCAACATCGAACCTGTATGGTAAATTTACTTCATTATGGAGATGCTATTTCCATGATGCATTCACTGGAAAACAGACTTCCATTTATGGACTACCGGTTGGTGGAGTTTGTATTTCAGTTACCAGGTAGTTATAAAATATCGCATGGCTATGGAAAGTACATTCACCGGATGGCCTATCAGCACGATCTTCCAGCTGAAATAGTCTTTAATAAAACGAAACTCGGATTTGTTTCACCGCTTTATAATTTATTCCACAAGGAGTCGCCCGCATCGACAATTCTTAGGTCAGACATCTTTCGGCAACGCGGTATTTTTCATCCGCACCATATCGATGGTCTGTTAAGGGCGCACCAACAGAGTGCCCGGGATAATTCCCGGATTTTATTCAAGACGCTGAGTACAGAACTGTGGTTTAGAAATTTTATTGACGGTATTGACTAAGGAAGTTATTATTATCCAGGGAGAAATTCCCAGTTACAAAATTCGCTTTTTTGAAAAATTACGATTGTGCATTCGGGTAAGCCTGTTAAATACGTTCATGAAAATTTATAGACTTGCCGATAAAAAAATCAGTTTGGCGGACATCAGGTTTCAGTTCCTGAGTGTTGCTGTTTTATTGAATTTGATGTTGTTATTGTTCCGCTGGATGTTAGTTGGCTTTCTACTGTTTTACTTTGCCCTTTCAGCAGGCCCAAATCGTATTTGTTGTGGGGCCATGGAATGGATTGGATAAATCTTCTTGGGCAAACAGCATGCGAAAGCGTATGATTCGAAAGTCAACCGCTTTAATTTTATATGGAGATGAATCGGCAGCATATGTTAACGGATTATCCGATCAGGTCTTTATAGCGCCCAATGCCGTTCATGTTGCAAATGCTTTGCTTGGTGATACAATTTATCGATATACATTAGCATCGGTCACCTAAAGTTGACGTTCGTGGGCCGGAAGCCGCCGCCCGCCCATGCCTTCGAGCAGGTCGCGTTGATGGCGGCCGGGGAGAGTGGGGGGCAAGAATAGCGGGTGATTTTGAGAAGCGGGGGGCCAAGTCTCGTTTGGCCGCTTTCTCGGCGATTCAGGCTGAAAATCGGCCGGTGGAGGCTCCGGGCCACCGGATTTCGAATTCTTGACACCTGTCCGGGGTCGGGATATCCTTATTTTGTGAGGGGAAGGGTTGATTCTGAGTTCATGAACGTTTGCTGATAACAAGAAGATGACGGCTAATAAGATTCAGCAAAGGTTTAAAGTTTTATTGTTAAATCCTTATATCGGCACATTTCGAACAGAGCTTGTTTTTCAGGCACGCTCCATTTGCCAGCCGCTTACGCTGGGCATCATTGCTCAGTTTTTGAAAAAGGCAAAATTCGATTTTACATTTTTGGACGGCAATGCTCTTGACCTAGGCCCTCAGGCCGTATTGAAACTCGTGAAGGATATAGAACCGACCGTCATTGTCACCACGACGACGCATGACATCGATTATGAGCAGCCGAGGTTATCCCTCAAAGATATAAGCGACATTGCAGCTGGTCTTGATCCTTTGATTTCCCTGATTGTCATGGGTACTCATGGTACTGTCTGGCCGATGAAAACAATGGACGAGATTCCTAACGTATCAGTGCTGGTTCGCGGGGAACCGGAACTGACCGCCTGGGAGACGATTCTGGCTTTAAACGATGGGGAATGCCTTGATTCGGTGCCAGGCATATCATTTAGAGATAATAACGGCTCGATTTGTCATAATCCTGATCGGCCTTTTATAGAAGATCTGGATTCTTTGCCTCTGCCAGCATATGAATTAATGCCGATGGACAGGTATGTTTCACCTTATAGGAATACGATGTCTAAATCGGCGGCCATTATTACCAGTAGGGGATGTCCGAACGGCTGTTACTTCTGCTGCACTCACCTGATGGGCGGGCGAAAGCTTAGAGTTAAATCGATTGCCAGAGTTATGGAAGAAATCTCGCTTCTGGTGAAAGATTATGGGGTTCAATTTATTCACTTCATCGATGACACATTCAATTTAGATTATGATCGGGTGAGGAGCTTGTGCATTGAAATGATCAAAAGGGACCTCTCTTTTGGTTGGAACGCCCAGATGGTCCTGCCTCGAAATGACGAGCAGGAGCGTCGATTCGTTGAATTGATACCCCTGATGAAAGAGTCCGGGTGCACTGGGGCTTCTATTGGGCTAGAGGCGGTTCCCGAGGCTACTCGGCAATATATTCCAAAGAGCGATCCTGCCCGTTTTGTGCGGATACATCACGCTGCCAAAGAAAACGGCCTCCCCGTTTATCCGAACAATATGTTTGGGCTCAGAGGGGAGACAATGAAGACGCTTCAAGAGCAAGATGAGTTTTTCACTTTGTATGGAGGGGTAAAGCGTTTTCATCGTTCTGTTGTCATTCCGCGGCCTGGGACAAAGCTGTATGACATCGCGCTCAGGAAAGACCAGGTATGCCCTGAGGATTCATGGGAAAAGATTGCGGAAATTGCGGGTCAGGTTGGTAACGAACTGACGAGAAGAGATCTTCTTGAGAACATCGCCTACATGGATGAGTTGGAAAGGGATTACAAGGAAAAACATGGGATGAAATCCCGCAAGGTATGAAGAAGAGGAGGGATATTTTGCAGACATTCGACAATAAGGATTTAGAAAACCTTAAGGCAGTGTTAGACAAAGGAGACCTTTGCTCCGTCAGGGGCGGAATGACTCCTAAGTTTGAGAAAACCTTTGCGGAGAAAATCGGTGCGGAGTATGCCGTTGCGATGAACTCAGGAATGTCAGCCCTTCATGCAGCAGTGGCAGCCGCTGATGCCGGGCCTGGAGATGAAGTGATCTGCGATCCAATGGTGCAATTCGGGGCGATGGCTGTCTTTTACAACAATGCGGTGCCGGTCTTCGCAGACATAGATCCTGGGACCTATTTGATTGATCCAAGATCGATAGAACAGAGAATCACTGACAGAACCAAGGCCATCATATGCACGCATCTCTGGGGATTGCCTTGTGACATGGAAGAAATAATGGATATCGCAAGAGCTCATCAGATCACGGTAATAGAAGATTGCGCCCACGCACTTCTTGCTCAATATAAGTCCCGCTTCACAGGTACATTAGGCCACATTGGTGTATTCAGCTTTCAGATGTCAAAGCAGTTGGGACTGGGTGATGCTGGAATGGCCACAACAGCGGATCCTTTTTTGTATGAGCGCCTGCTCGACGGGTCGGGGGTTCGTGGGCTTGCGACATTTCCACGACTAATGTGGAATTACAGGTTGAATGAACTTGTTTCAGCGGTCGGGCTGGCTCAACTCGAAAAGGTAGAATACTACGTTGAAGAACATATAGAACGAGCCAGGATCTATAACGAAACCTTGGCAAATATAGGGTGTCTTCACGTCCAGATTTGTCCTCCGGACCGAACTCACAGTTACCACTTATGGGCTGCTTGCTTAGACACGGAGGAAATTGGGTGGAATCATATGGGGTTAGAGCGCTTGTTGGCGGAAAAAGGGGTTCTGGCAAGGATCGGTTACATCGGGAAGCCTGCCTACCTCCACGATGTTTTTAGGGGGCCGCTTGCTTACGGAAAAGGATGCCCGCTCTCATGTCCCTATTATTCTAGCCCAGTCAGATACCAGCCGGGGCTTTGCCCGGAGGCTGAAAAAATCATGCCGAATATGCTTTTGGTTCCCCTGAAATGGAATAGCAGGGAAGATCATCGGGATAATGCTGAAAAACTCAAAATCTGTCTGAAAGCATTTTCTGAATGAGGCCTAATCGGTTGCTCAACACAATGAGACACGACATCAAAGCGTTTCCTATACGGAATGTTCATATAGCTTGACATTCCCGGCGCAACGATATTATAATAAATATGTTAAGGATCGGCCAAGACTAGTAAACAAAGTGATGGGAATTGGGGTGCTGTATTATCTATTCTTGTTTTCTCTTCTTGACCGCGATTGATTGCTATGATCCTTGCCTCGGCCAGCCGAAGGCATGGTTTGTGGGCCGTAGCCCTCCTAGACCCAAGGGCGGTAGCTTGTCTTTGGGAAGGTAAAAATGAATCCTATTGATTCGACTTCGCCCCTTTCGAAGGATCCTGGCGACAGAGTAGAGCTCATCGACCGGGCCGCGCAGTCAGTCAAATGGTCCTTCCTTTATAACGCGATTCCACGCTTGGTAACCCCTTTTTCCACTATGATCCTGGCCGCTCTTTTGACGCCCGCCGATTTCGGGCTGGTCGCGATATCAAACTTGGTGATAGCTCTGGCGCAGATTGTCGTCCAGTTAGGATTGGGGCAGACAGTGATTCAGCGTAGGACACAAGTGGAGGAGGCGGCTTCGACGGCGTTATGGGTCAGTCTGCTCTTGTCTGGGGTGCTATATCTTTCGCTCTGGGTCGCCGCCCCGAGTCTGGCCGCGGCCTATAAGAACGCGCACGTCGTCGATGTCATCCGTGTCGCCGCCCTGGCGTTGCCGCTGTCCTCCCTCTTTGCCATCCCTTCAGCCCTGCTGAGGCGCAACATGGAGTTCCGCCGCCTCTTCTGGATTAACTCCTCGGTTCTCGTCGTCTCGGCCCTTGCCTCCGTGATTCTGGCGGTGCTCGGCGCCGGGGTTTGGGCCCTCATCTTGGGGCCGATGGTCGGCATGACCATCAGCACTGCTCTTGCCTGGAGACTCTCCTCTTGGCGGCCGACGTTCAAGATCCACGGGCTCGTCCTGCGCTCCATGCTCGGCTTCAGCAGTTGGGTGATGGTGGCCGGCTTCCTGAACTGGATGTTCCTCTATGCTGGCAGCACTATTGGCGGCTTGTTCTTAGGCGTCGAGGGGCTGGGAGTTTTTTCTCTCGGTTTCACAATAGCGATTGTGATACCGTCCTTCTTGGTCGCGGCAATCGGGGACGTGACTTATCCCACGTTTTGCAAGATGCAGGAGAATCCGCGGGACATCGGCGAGGACTTGGCCAAGGTGCAGTCGTTGGCGGGAGCGGTCCTCTTTCCGGTGACGCTCGGCATTTCGGCCATCGCCCCACTCGTAGTCCATCTGCTCTATGGATCAAAGTGGGCAGGCTTGGGAACAGTGATATCGGTCCTGGTCATCATGCCCGGACTGGGGCATGTCTGGTCGCTCAACGAAACCGCTTATCAAGCGATCGGGCGGCCGGATCTTTGGACAAAAGTCTCTGGGCTCTCCCTGCTGGTCATGTTGCCAGTATTGTGGCTGATGGGCCACCGGGGATTGGTGGCGTTCACTCTCGGCCGTTTTGGCGCCGGCTGGATCCTTCCTCTGGGCAACATCTATCTGACCGCCCGTATTTTGAAGGTCGGGGTTCGCGGCCAGCTCAAGGCGTTCGGCCCGCCTCTCTTGATTTCCCTGGGGATGTTCGTCGTGGTCGTACTATTAGTGCGGCTGGGAAGCACTTTCGAAGGAGTCATCGGGTGGATCAAACTGCTTGCCATCGTCGTTTTCGGGGGCACCACCTATCTCGTGCTGGCGCGGATCTTCCAAAGGGAGTTGTGGGACCAGATGTTCCTGAGCCTTCGGCGGGTATTTTCATGAGCAAAGACGTGGGGCCGCGTGCGGCCGATCTGGCATACGTAAGTCCAGGCCCCGCAGCGTGCTCCTGCTCGCGCGGGAAACAATTCTCTTCACCGAAAGAGTGGTCAGCATGAAGAACATCGAGAAAAAGGGTTTTTCCGACGCGCAGGGAATCAGCCTCTCTGAGCTGTGGCTGATAGCCCTAAAGAGAAAGTGGATTGTGATCACCACGGCCCTGGCCGTGCTCGCGGTGGCCACTCTGGTTTCATTCCTGGTCACCCCGATGTATACGGCCGAGGGCCAGGTCCTCATCGAGCGGGAACCGAATATCCTGAGTTTCGAAGACATCCTCCAGATCGAACCGTTCAACGATGATTATTATCAGACCCAGTACAAGCTTCTCCAAAGCAGGTCTCTCGCCGGGGACACCATTGACCGGATGAAATTGTACGAAAACAAAAAGTTTGTGAAGGCCGCTATCAAGGACCGGGAGCCTCGGGCGGAGGATCTGAAGAACGACCCTCTCGCTCGGAGGAAGCTAATCGATTCGTTTCTGGGGCTCCTGAATATCCGACCGGTCAGCAAGACGCGGCTGGTCCGGGCCAGCTTCAGCGACCCGGATCCGAAGCTCGCGGCCGAGACCCTGAACGCGCTTTTCGAGGCCTACATCGAAATGAACGTCCAGAAGAAGTATCAGGCCACGGAGCAGGCGACGGATTTCCTCGCGAACCAGATCGCGGCCGTCCGGGCTGAGATCGAGGGCAACGAAAAGAAACTCCAGGAATATGGGAAGGAAAAAAACATCATCGCCTTGAGCAGCACCGAGAATACCGTCATCGAGAGGCTCGGCGAATTGAACAAGGTCCTGACCGACGCCCAAATCGACCGTGTGAACAAAGAAACATATTACAATGAGATTCGTCTGGCCACGCCGGACTATATCCCGGACGCCCTGAGCAATCCGCTGATCCAGAAATTGCGAGAGGACTACAGCCGGCTATACCGGGAATTCGTCAAGAGAAGTGATAAGTACCTTCCCGACTTCCCGGAGATCCAGAGTCTCAAGGCCGAATTGGACACGGCCAAGAAAGCCATGGAGGACGAGACCCAGGCCCTGATCAAGCGGGCCTACAGCGATTTCCAGGCGGCGCTCACGAAGGAACAGGCGCTAGCCGGAGTGTTCAACGCGCAGAAGAGAGAAGCCTTCCAGCTCAACAGCAACGCTATTCAGTACAACAGCTTGTTGATTCAGATTCAGAACCAGAAGAACCTATTGGAATCGCTGATGAAGCGGAAGAGCGAAACCGACGTTTCGTCGCGTCTGAAAGGCCTCCGGACGTCGAATATCTGGGTCGTGGACAAAGCAGAGATCCCGTTGTCGCCGAGCAGTCCCAAGAAGGTGAAAAATATGATCTTGGCCCTGATGATCGGCGTGTTTGCCGGACTGGGGCTGGCGTTTGTGTTCGAACGCCTGGACAACACGGTTAAGGATTCTGACGATATCAAAAAATACGCGGGACTTCCAATGCTAGGAATGGTCCCGGCGTTCTCCAAGCACGGACGGATGACGGGATATGATGAGACGCCCGAGGAGGAGAATATGGAATCCGGGGAGAAGGCGAAGCCGGCCTGGACGCATGTCCTGGAACGACCCTGGACAGTGGCCGGCGTGAGGAAGCCCGAGCCGAGCGGGGGCGAGCCCGAATCGATGGACCTCATCGTCCACTTTTCCCCGAAGTCCTCCTTCGCTGAGTATTATCGCTCGATCCGGACGACGCTGCTGTTCTCGACGGTGGACGCGAAGATGCGGGCGTTGGCCGTCATGAGCCCTTTGCCGCAAGAGGGGAAGACGGCAACGACCTGTAATTTGGCCGTCGCGCTGGCCCAGGCTGGAAAGCGCGTGGTGATCCTCGATGCTGACCTGCGCAAACCTCGTCTGCACAAAGTGTTTCGGGTCATGAATTTGAACGGGTTGACAAAATACCTGACGGAGGACCTTGCCTTGGAAGATCTGTTGCATGCTACCCCGATCCCGACACTTTTTCTGATCAATTCAGGGCCCGTGCCGCCCAATCCCCTCGAGCTGCTGGGATCGGAGAAGATGGCGAAGCTGATCGGCCAACTCAAGGAGGATTTTGACTTCATTCTTGCGGATACCCCACCCCTGCTGGCGGTAAGCGACGCGCTCGTTCTCGGAGCGCGGCTGGACGGGGCGATCCTGGTCGTGCGGGGGGGGCGGACTCCCCGGGAGGCTTTGAAGCGGGCCCAGGAGACGATGGCGGCCCACAAGATCAACTGCTTAGGGGTCATCATCAACAACGTCCAGATGCGTGATTTTGACGAATACCATGTCTCGTCGTACTATAAGTACCGCGGGCGGACCGAAGCATGATCGACCTTCACACTCACCTTCTCCCGGATTGGGATGACGGCGCGGCCGACTGGGCCGAGTCCGACCGAATGATTGAGGTGGCCCGGGAGGACGGCATCACCAAGATGGTTCTGACGCCGCACGTTTTCCGGATGACCAAGGACGGCAACGACGGGAGAGGTCTCAAGGCCCGGATGCGAGCATTCCTCGAACAGTCCAACTCCCGCGAGATCGATTTCTTCCCCGGGGCCGAGGTCCATGTCCACCCCGACATGATCGCGCACATCAAAGATTTCGACCTGACCGTCAACGGGTCGAATTTTGTCTTTATCGAGTTCCCGGCCGAGCACTTGCCGGGCGGGGCGACAAATCTCGTGTATCAGATGATGCTCAACGGGCTGATCCCGATCATCAGCCACCCGGAGCGGAACGCCGTGTTCGCCCGGTCGCCGGAGATCCTCTATGATTTGATCAGACAAGGGGCCATTGCCCAGATCACTTCGTTGAGCATCACGGGTGGATTCGGTACGCATGTGCGGAAAACCGCTGAGCGTTTTCTTCGGCACGGTCTTGTGCATCTGATCGCAAGCGATGCCCACAATGCGGACACGCGGCCACCGCAATTGTCTGAAGCTAGCAAAAGGGCCGCGAAATTTGTGGGAACGGCAAGGGCCGAAGCCATGGTGACGACGGTTCCGGCTGCCATATTGGAAAACGAACAGATTCCGGACCTCGGAGAGCCGATCAGCCCGGGGGAAAAAGAATAAGTTCCACTTTCTTGCTTGATGATTTAAAGAACACGATGATACGTTTTTTTGTCGCCGAGGAGGAGAAGTGAGCCAATACTGGCAGGGGAAAAGAGTACTCGTCACGGGCGCTGGCGGATTCATTGGCAGCCACCTTGTAGAACGGCTCGTTGCCGAGGGTGCTATGGTGCGCGGCTTTGTGCACTACAACTCGCGGAGCCACATAGGATTTCTATCTCTTGTGCCGAAAAATATCATCGAACAAGTACAAATGATAGCGGGAAATTTGTGCGATCCAGACACGATTCATAGGGCCTTAGAGGGCTGCCAGGTCGTTTTCCACCTCGGTGCAATTATTTCCATTCCTTACTCCCTTCAGCACCCGTTCGAAGTAGTCGAGACAAACATATTGGGCACCATGAGCGTATTGAGGGCCTGTCAGAGAATGCGGGTGGAACGTCTCATCCATACGTCGACGAGTGAAGTGTACGGGACGGCGCGAGGCGTTCCTATGGATGAAAGCCATCAGCTTCATGCCCAATCCCCATATGCCGCCAGCAAAATTGGGGCTGATAAGTTGGCCGAAAGCTTCTACTGCGCCTACGGGCTTCCTGTCGTCACGATAAGGCCATTTAATACCTATGGGCCGCGACAGTCCGCGCGGGCGGTTATCCCGACAATCATAACTCAGGCCCTGAGCCAATCGATTATTAAGTTGGGGAATTTGGAAGTCTCGCGAGATTTCACTTATGTGGCTGATACCGTCGACGGGTTTATCAAAGCGGGAGAAGCTCCTGACGCGGAGGGAAAGACCCTGAACCTAGGAACGGGTTCCGAGATTGCAATTGGGGTGTTGGTCGATAAGATTGTGCGCCTAACCGGCAGTTCTGCGAGGATTGAAGTGGATTCCGTCCGTTTGCGCCCCGCCGGCGCCGAAGTGTCGCGCTTGGTGTCCGATAATTCCCTGGCCCATGCTGTCCTCGGCTGGACGCCCCGAATCAATTTTGAGACCGGACTGAAACAAACCATAGATTGGATCAGAGGACATCTCGACCTATATCGAATCGGTTTCTATGAGTTTTAACAAAGGGGAAGCGTTATGAAAGCCGTTGTGCTGGCGGGGGGAAAAGGGACTCGTCTCTTGCCTTATACCAGGATCCTGCCAAAACCGCTGATGCCCATCGGCGACATGCCCATTCTCGAAGTGATCTTGCGCCAAATGAGAAGGGCCGGTTTCGATGATGTCGTACTCACGGTTGGACACCTTTCAGAGTTGATGCGGGCATTCTTCAGGGACGGTGAACACCTCGGCCTGCATATCTCTTACAACTATGAGGACAAGCCCCTGGGGACGGCAGGACCCATCGCGCAGATTGAAGGCCTCGATGATCCCTTTCTTGTGATTAATGGCGATGTTCTAACCACGCTAAACTTTGGAGAGTTGATGCGCTTTCATAGAGAACAGCAGGCAGTCGCCACGATCGCGGCGCATCACCGCAAAGTCAACATTGACCTAGGGGTCATTCAGTGGGATGCCAAGCCCAAGATTGGTGGGTACATCGAGAAACCGACCTACGAGTTTTGTGTCAGCATGGGAGTATATGTGTTTGACCCGCACGTCGTTCAGTACATCCCTATCGGCGAATATCTGGATTTCCCAGATTTGGTTCACAAGCTCATCGACGCGGGGGAAAAAGTCATTGGTTATCACTTTGATGGGTATTGGCAGGATCTAGGCCGCCGAGAGGATTATGAGCAAGCATTGCAGGATTTTGAAAAGATGCGCTCCCAGTTTTTGCCTGAAGCCTAAACCCGTCAAGTGGCGTAGGCCGTGAAAACAGTTTTAGCCTTTTTGAGTAAGCTCACTATGTCAACAAACCAAACCCCTATCGGAGTTTAATAAGAACTAAAGATGGATATCCCCCTCTTGGAGATTCTCGGCCAATTGGATATCCTCGGACTTCTGGTCCTGGCGTTGGCCGGCTTGTTCATGGTTTATTTAGCAGTGACAAGCAAGGTCCACGGCTTATTTTTCTTCCTCGTGCTCGGCGCTTCGCTAACGGGCTCTACGGTTTCACTCTTTGACAATCTCGGCTCGATCATGCGATGGATCGCTGCCCTATTGCTGGTCCTGTCGGCTCTACTTCTGAAGAGGATTAATGTCCCATTAGGCCCTCTGCTGTTCCTGGGCTACGTGGCCTTCGGATTCATTTTTTTATTCTTCTCGAACTCGGATAACTATCAATTTCAAAGAGGTGCACTCCTCATAGTTGTTGCTGCTGCGGTTCCTTTGGCTTACGGCAATCAGTCTTGGCGGACTTTCCAACTGTCCCTCATTGGCACCGCAATCATCGCCACGGCTTATTCAGCCTATAATTTCGCTTCGCTTCCCGGACATTTAGGCGATGCTACTAGGCTATCGGGATATGTCAAAGGCACGCCTTGGTTTGCAATGGTCCTCGGCGGGTTGCTGCCCTTTTCGCTGTGGGGGTTTTGGAATGCCCCTTCCCGAGGGCTTCGCCTGATATCCGGCACAGGATTTTTGTTGGGAACGATCATGCTCGTGTTCAGCGGTCAGCGGGCCGGGACGATTGCCGGGCTGTTGGGTGTTACCCCGTTGTTATTGACGAACTTAAGTAGACGTAAAACCATGGGGTGGGCGGTTCTGATGCTCATCGTTCTTTCATCCCTGGGCTTTTACTTCTTCCGGCAATCCAGCGGCGAACGAATGGACTTTCTTTTGCGCCGCTACGATCGTGCAGCGGGTATTAATGACAGGGATGTCATCTGGGGAGAGGCCATTGCCGAGATCAACAAGAATCCCCTCCTGGGGCGGGGAACGGGCGGGGCCGAGACGTTTTATACCATCAGCTTTCATAATACCTGGTTGGAGGTGTGGTACAACACGGGTTTGCCAGGGCTCGTCCTCTTCGTCGCTGCGCAGATTTACTTTTTTCGGAGGATCTATCTCCTGGGGCGGTCCCATAGAGACCCCGAGGCCCGATCTATTCTTGCCCTGGCCATGGGATACATGTTGGGTTTTCTGGTCTTATGCATGTTCGAGAGCATCGGCGCGGGAGCGAGCAACGCAAATATTGTTCTGTACTTATTCTTGGGCGTATTAGTATCCAAGAATGACCTGCTTGGATCTTTCGCTCAGCGCGGCGGCGATTCGGAAACGGCGTCTGAAGCAACGCCCGCGTGAACTCGTGAAACATTTTCATTGGTCAGTTTTTGTACATACGGAGAGCTTTTCATGCGTCTTCTCATTGATTGCTTAACTATTGGAAGTCAGGGCGGCCTGAACCTGAGGAACGAACTAGCGAACGCCGTAACGGCCCTGGAACCCAAGAATTGGCAGACCTTCTGGATAGTACCGGATAAGATGGGGGAGCTACCGGGTGGCGAGAAAGCAAATACCATCGTTCATTCGCTGCCAAAACACGGCTGGATCGGCCAATGGCGTTGGTACCAGTACGAGCTCCCGGCTTTGGCCTCCCGTCTTGGGATCGATGTGGTGTATTCTATGTCCGGGATTTTATCGGCACGGATTAGGAAATCGTTTGGCACGATCGTCTCTTTCACAAACATCCTGCCTTTTGCGCCTTTCCGGCATCGACAATACTCCCCTCTGTCCAAAGAGGCATTCAAAGCGCTGCTCCACAAGCATCTCCTATTGACGGGGGCGGGTCGGGCTGACGTAGCCGTTATGTTCTGCCATCGGCTCGTGGACGAGATTGAAGCCCGGGTCACAGGCTTCAAAACAAAATGCTTTACGCAGCTTTATGCAGTGCCAAGCGATTTGAATTTTGAGATTGCTGATCCTCCGCCACATCCCTATGCTCGGAAACCCTATTTCTTCTATTTGTCGCCGGTCCATCCCTATAAAAATCATTTGCGCCTCTTGGAGGCATATCGATTGGCTCTTCACGAAATGCCGGGCCTGCCGGACCTTATTGTGGCCGGCGCCCCGGCCCACCCGCGCACGGTCCGGAAGATCGAGGCCTTCATTCGATCATCCGGACTATCTGGTAAAGCGGCCTACCTGAGAAGATTGCCACGCGAGCAAGTTTCCGCGTGGCTCTATCACGCAGATTTCAACATTTTCCCAAGTCTCTGCGAGGCTAATTCACTCGTTTTCTTAGAGATCATGGGCGTTGGCGGAGCGTTGGCCTGTTCAAACAATACCTTTGATAGACTGGGTGGCGACTCCTATTTTGAGTTTTTCGACCCGGAATCCATCGAGGATATTAAGAATACCCTTCTCAAGTTGGCCTGCGATCCGGCGCGTCTCAAAATCCTCAGATCGAAGGCTTTTGAGCTCGGCTCACGATTCTCGTGGGGCCTCATCGGAGAAGCTATTTGGGCTGCGGCTCAGAAGGCCGAATCTTCTTATAGGGAGAGAAGGAAGATTTATCGTAAATGAATTTTCCGGCAAATGAGGACTTGCTGACTTGAACATAATACACATTTGCCTGCTCAGCGCGTATACCGAAAACCTGTCTTATGATGAAAACTTGCTGCCTGAACAAAACGCCCGCGACGGGCACAATGTTACCGTGATCGCAGACTGCCATACAATAGAAGATGGAGTTGTCGTTGATACCCCTGAAGAAGATAGGACGCTTGCCGACGGTATTCGATTGATCCGAATAAAATACGATAGAATCATAAATGGTTTTATCAGCGGGAAAATCCGTAAAGTTTCTAAGCTCGAAGAAGTGGTCGAGAAAACAAAGCCGGATGTCATATTTTTTCATGGAGTACAGGGTTGCGCTCTCTTGACAGCGGCAAAATATAAAAAGAATCATCCCGACGTTAAGCTGTATGCAGACAATCACGCCGATTTCTCCAACAGCGCCACAAACTGGCTTTCCAAAAACGTTCTCCACAGAATCATCTGGCGCTATTATGCAAAGAAAGCGGAGCCTTATGTTGATAAATTCTATGGCGTTTTGCCCGCGCGCTGTGATTTCTTGCATGATGTGTACGGTATCCCGCGCGAGAAGATCGAACTACTCGTTATGGGAGGCGATGACGAAAAGATCCATCCCGAAAACAGGGACGCTTTGCGGACTGAGATTTGCAAGCGGTTCGGCTTTGCGGAAGGTGATTTTATCGCCGTGTCCGGGGGCAAGCTAGATCGACACAAGAATATTCCGATTCTGCTGGATGCGTTCAAGAGGTTGGACGACCCGCACATCAAGCTGATTCTCTTTGGCAGCATCGCGGAGGATATGAAGCAGCCAATTGAAACCCGGCTGGACAATGGGAAAGTCAAATACATCGGTTGGATCGACGCGGACAAAGCCTATGATTATTTCATCGCCGCAGATCTGGCGGTGTTCCCCGGGCGCCATTCTGTTCTTTGGGAACAGGCCGTCGCCTGCGGTATCCCCGGAATTTTCAAGCATTGGGAAGGCACGCATCACGTTGACGTCGGTGGCAATTGTGAGTTTCTCTATCGGGACAGTGCTGAGGAGATCGCCGCGGCAATTCTACGCATTGTGGGAGACCCGAAGTTTTTCGGGGCGATGCGGGAAAGCGCACGCAGGGGCGCTTCAGGGTTTCTATATCGTGATATCGCGAAAAAGGCCGTTGGGTGCGCGCCATGAGGATCGCTGTTGATGTCCAAGAAGGAGAAAAGGAGCTACATGAAAGAAGAAAACAGACCCTTTTGGAAAGGTAAACCTGTTCTGGTCACAGGGGCAGCAGGTTTCATTGGAAGCCACCTATGTGAAAGGCTGGCTCAGGTCGGGGCTAAGGTGAGGGCTTTTGTCAGATATAACTCCATGAACTCCTTCGGTCGCCTCGAAGACGTGGACGAGAAGGTTCGAGAGAAAATCGAGATTTACACGGGCGAAATCCTGGACGAAGCCTCTGTTTTCGGCGCCATGAAGGATATGGATACGGTTTTTCACATGGCTGCGTTGCCGAGCATCCCTTACTCGCTGATGAATCCCAGCCACGTATTTTCAGTCAATATGAATGGAAGCCGGAATGTGTTGTTGAGCGCACGAAGCTGCGGAACCAAGAAGGTCGTACTTGCATCTTCAGGAGGTGCAAGCGAAAAGAGGCCGCTGCTTTCCCCTTACATCACGAGCAAGGCCGCGATGGAAAGAATCGGCTTGGGGTTTCATCAGGGATTCGGGATGAATGTTACCACTCTGCGGCTCTTGAACAATTACGGTCCCAGACAATCTGCCAGAGCCGTAATTCCAACAATCATCAATCAGGCTCTTGTTAAAAACCAGGTCAATCTTGGAGCCCTGGAGCCGGCGATGGACTTCAACTTTGTGGGCGATACTGTGGAGGCCTTCTTTCGAGTGGCTGAAAGAGATGAATCGGCAGGTAGGATCCTCACATGGGGATCTGGTAAATCCACATCCATCGGCGACTTAGCGAATTTGATTTTCTCCATCATTGGGAGGGAAGGCCTGCGAGTCGTCAGGGATGAGCAGAGAGTCCGACCGTACCGCGGACCGGCAGCAAGCTTGCAGGAGGAAATGGTGGTTACCTATGAAGTGCTAGGTTACACTCCTAAGGTCAGCCTGGAGGAAGGCCTGAAAATAACGATTGACTGGATATCGAGGCACCTGGATCTTTACAAGCCCGAGCTTTATGCCGTCTAGAACCGGGTTGAGAATAAAGGGGCCCGTCCAAATGCAGGAAGAAAGCATCTGGAAAGACTTTAGACGAGAGTTTCCAGTTGCGGAAAGATATGTCTATTTGAACCACGCTGCCGTGGCCCCGATTCCGAGAAGATCGGCAGAAGCAATCGCGCGATGCGCTCAGGAATTCTGCGAGAAGGGCATTGTCTGCAATCGTGACTACCTACAACTGGTAGAGGAAGCCCGAGAGCTTGCTGCGAGGCTACTTGGTGTAAGTGCTCCAGAGATAGCGTTTGTGAAAAATACAACCCAGGGTTTGCTCATTGCCGCAAATGGCATCCATTGGGAGAAGGGTGATAACGTCGTCATTCCGGAGAAGGAGTTTCCTGCCAATGTTTACCCCTGGTTAAGTTTAGGAGCAATGGGGGTCGAAACCAGATTCGTGCCTCTGAAGAATGAAAAATTCACGGCGGATGACATAGAGCCATTCATAGATATCCGTACAAGAGCAGTGAGCGTTAGCGCTGTCTCGTTTTGGAATGGTTTCAGATGTGATTTAAGGAGAATAGGCCAGCTCTGTCGTGAAAAGGGGGTCTTGTTTATTGTCGACGGGATCCAGGCGCTGGGGGCGCTTGATTTGTGTGTTGAGGAGTGTTACGTAGACGTCCTTTCAGCGGATGCCCACAAGTGGCTCCTGGGGCCCCAGGGAATTGGAGTCCTTTATGTCTCAAAAGAGGCACAGGAGAAATTGGTCGTATCAAACCTTGGGTGGAAAAGCATGGAGCACGAGAACGATTTCCTCAACTATAAAATAAGGCTGAAAGGCAGTGCCGCGAGATTTGAGGAGGGGACACTGAACATCGTGGGCATCGCAGGCCTGAAGGCATCTCTTGATATGATTTTGGAAATAGGCATAGACGCGATTGAGAGAAGGATTCTGGATCTGGGAGAGCAGATGGTAAGAGGGCTTGTAAAGAAGGGATATGAAATCAGAAGCCCAATGCAAGGCGAAGAGCGGTCGGGAATACTTTGTTTCTTCCATAGGCGGTTCACAGCGCAAGCCATTTTCGAGAATCTTTTAAAGGAAGAGGTCGTTTGCGCCCTCCGGGACGCGGCGATCCGTATTTCGCCTCATTTTTACAACGATGAGAGAGACGTAAATAGTTTTCTTAATGCGCTGAGGTGATTTTAGGCTTTGGTTTGAAGTGGCATTAAAAGGGCGCCTAGGTTTTGGATCGCTGATAAGAATCTAGCCTGAGGAGGAATCAGTCTTGGGAAAAAGAAAGGTACTCATTACAGGCGGCGCTGGGTATGTGGGTTCGGTCCTGGTGGGGTCTCTTCTAAAGGGCGGTTATACTGTCAGGGTTTTGGACAACCTGATGCACTCCGGGGACGGGGTTCTGCCATTTGTCGGAGATCCGGACTACGAATTCATCAAAGGAGATATCCGGGACCACAAGTGCGTGGTTTCATCCTTGGAAGATGTGAGCGCAATTGTTCACCTTGCCGCCATTGTGGGCGATCCGGCGAGCAAAAAACTCCCAAAGGAGACGGTCGAAATTAACCGAGATGCGAGCTTGCATCTCATCAAAATGGCCCAGGAGCGGGGCGTCCAGCGATTCATTTTTTTCTCCACCTGCTCGAATTATGGAATCGCCGATGTGGAAAGGCTGTCCGACGAAAGGACCCCCTTGAAACCGATCTCGCTTTACGCGGAAACAAAGGTTGCGGTGGAAAGGCATCTTCTGGAGCAGAAATCCCCTGGTTTCTCTCCACTTATCCTGAGGGTGTCCACCGTTTTTGGCCCCTCGCCGAGGATGCGTTTTGACCTTACAGTTAATCAGTTCGTCATGGAAGCGTTGAGAGACCTGAAGATCATTGTTTTCTCGCCAAAAGCGTGGAGGCCCTATATCCACATTCGTGATGTTGGCGAGGCGGTTAATGCTTGCCTCAAAGCCCCCGAGGAAAAGATACGAGGGGAAGTTTTCAATCTGGGTTCAAATGACATGAGTCACACGAAAATGGCCATAGCGGAACTGACCAGCAAATACCTTCCGGGGACAGAAGTGGAAGTACAAGGGGCAGGTAAGGATCTGAGAGATTATCGGGTGGATTTCGGAAAGTGGGCGAGGACTTTCTCGTTTGTCCCTCAGAGAAAAGTTGATTTGGGAATCAACGAGGTAAGATTACTCTTGAAAGAATGGAAAGTTATCCCTGATCCTTCGCTACCAAAATATTACAACGCTTAGTCTATGATTGACTGAAAGCTGTGCCAAGCCATATCAGCTTCGAGAAAAACCCCTAAAACTTTGAAAGCATCATCTGGTATTGACATGGCTTAATTCGCTTTGGATCTTGCACGAAACCCGATAAAGGGGGTCGAGAAATGCACTGGAAAGTGCCGTTATCGGACATTGACTTTGACGGGGCAGAGAAAGACGCCGTGCTGAAAGTCCTTGAATCGAAGTGGCTCATGACCGGGGAGGTTACGGCTCGATTTGAGGGTGAGTTTTCCCGCTTTACCGGCTCCAGACACGCTATAGCCCTATCAAGTTGCACCGCTGCGCTTCATATTGCCTGTTACGTATTGGGAATCAGGCCGGGTGATGAAGTGATAGTGCCGGCGTTGACCTTCGTCGCCACAGCGAACGCTGTTCTTTACTGCGGAGGGACACCGGTTTTTGCCGACATCGTCGACGAAAAAACGCTGTCGATTTCACCGGATGACGTGGCGAGAAAAATCACACCAAGGACCAAGGCCATTATTGTGGTGCACTACGGCGGGTACTTTTGCGACATGAGCGCATTTCAACAGATCTGCTTTGAAAAGGGCATAGATTTAATAGAGGACGCTGCCCACTCTCCCGGCGCGTATATGGGCGATAAGCACGCAGGCACATTCGCCAAGGCGGGCTGCTTCAGTTTTGTCCCCAATAAGAACATGACTACAGCCGAGGGGGGAATGCTTATCACGGATGACGATGATCTGGCAAACAAAGCAAGGGCCACGCGTTCCCATGGCCTGACGACCATGACTTGGGACAGATATCGGGGACATGCCTACTCTTATGATGTTCCGGTCTTGGGGTTCAACTATCGAATCGATGAGATCCGCTCCGCCATAGGACTGGTTCAGTTGGGGAAGCTAAAAGGGAATAATAAGCGCAGGGAGCACATTGTTTCCAGGTACGTGGAAGCCCTCGAAAAAATTAACGGCATTGAAATCCCATTCAAGGAGCGAATAAAGTATCCGAATGGGGAAACGCCTTCTTTCCATCTTTTTCCTATCTTGGTCCAAAATGAAAGAACTAGGGACGCCTTGATGGAATTCTTAAAAGGTCGCGGCATTCAGACCAGCATTCACTATCCTCCGGTTCACCTGTTCACTTATTACAGATCAAAGTTCGGTACCCGTGAGGGCATGTTGCCAAAAACGGAGGATATCTCAAGAAGACTGCTGACTCTGCCGCTCTACGGGACTCTTAGCGAAGAGCAGGTGGAATATATTGTCGAAAGTCTGAGAACCTTTTCCGAGAAGGAATAGATCGAAATGCGAATGGCTTACTTTTATAATTGTCTCAATATTCGGATCCGAAAGAAGCATACCGCGAAATCATCCTGCCGCATAAGCTGGACATTTATGAGAAACATGTTGATAATAGTGTTCTTCTCGCAGATTTCGGGGTTGTTGTGGAAACTCTCGGGAAAATTATCTTGAAAAGCAGGAGCTCATGAAGATTCCGTTCTGCAGGATAGCCTGTGAGGGCAACGAGATGGCCTATGTCCGGGACGTTCTGGCCAGCGGCTGGCTGACGACTGAAGAGCTGGAATATATATGCGCCGTTTTGAGGGGGGGGTGAGATGGGAGCGTTTAGTTCTGGGTACAGAAAGTTCATTTTTTCGAGGGCCATGCAGATCCTCATCGATATTTCTATTTTCTGCCTGGCCTATCTTATGTCCTTTTTCATCCGGTTTGAAGGGCTTCCCTCCGGATCGAGCCTCAAACAGATGTTGGTTTTGTTGCCTTTTGTTGTTCTTGCCCGAACCCTGTGCTTCGCCCTATTTTCGGTTTATTTGATCATATGGAGATTCATCTCCGTTCACGACATATCCACTATCCTGAAAGCCGTGCTCGCCCCGACGATGATCATGATCATCGGGCGCCTCGTACTTCCCGACTCTCTCACTTTGTTCAGAGTTCCCATCAGCATTATCAGCATGGAATTCATGTTTATCATGATTGGAACGTTGGGCGTGCGGATATTATGGCGCCTTTACACTGAGGAACTCAAACGGGGCCGCTTGAAGGACAAGGCAAGTTCCGTCCAGCACACGAAGGCGCTTCTCATCGGTGCGGGTATGGCCGGCAATATGGTCGCCAGAGAGCTGATACAAAGGACGGACCTGGGCGTGGATATCGTCGGCTTCATCGACGATGACCCGAAACAACGCAGGAAGCAAGTCCAGGGAATTCGGGTTTTGGGCAATACAGCGGAGATCCCCGCGATTTCCAGGAAATTGGGAGCACAAGAAGCGATTATCACGATCGTTAATGCCTCATCCAAGGAGATCCTTCGGATTTCTGACCTGTGCACGGAAGCTAGTCTCAAGGTCAGAATCGTGCCCGGGCTCTTCGAACTCCTCGACAGAAGGATCACCATCACCAAGGTCCGGGAAATCAACATCGAGGACCTCCTCGGCCGGAGCGCCATTCAATTGGAAAAAGATATTGACCAGGTTTCCGGCGTTTACCGGGGCAAGCGCATCCTGGTCACCGGGGCGGGCGGGTCGATCGGCTCGGAGCTCTGTCGCCAACTCATGGCCATGGGCCCTCGCGAGCTCGTTCTCTTGGACAAGGACGAAAACAGCATCTTCGAGATCGATAACGACCTCAAGGCGAGGGGAATTAACGGGGTCAGTATCCATCCCGTGATTGCGAACATCAAGAATACCGACTGCTTGAAGAACCTGTTTGAACACCACAAACCGGAGATCGTCTTTCATGCCGCGGCCCACAAACACGTTCCCCTATTAGAATACAACGTCACGGAAGCTGTACTGAACAACGTCGGAGGGACGAAAAACGTCGTCGAGATCGCGAACGCCTCGGGCGTCGAGCGGTTCATCTTCATCTCGACCGACAAGGCCGTCAACCCGACGAACGTCATGGGTGCGACGAAAAAGATCGGTGAAGTCATCGTACAGGGGATGGCCAGGAAGAATGGCACCAAGTTCGCCTGTGTCAGGTTCGGGAACGTCATCGGCAGTCGGGGGAGCGTGATCCCGCTTTTCGAGAAGCAGATCGCCAGGGGCGGGCCGGTGACGGTGACCCACCCGGATGTCAAGAGGTACTTCATGTCGATCCCCGAGGCGGTCCACCTGATCATCAAGGCCGGAACGCTCGGGGATAAGGGCGAGATCTTTGTTCTGGACATGGGACAACCCATCAAGATCGTCGACATGGTCAAAACATTGATCAGGCTCTCTGGGCATCGAGAAGAAGATATTGAGATCAAGTTCATCGGGATGAGGCCCGGCGAAAAGATGTTCGAGGAGATCCTGATCGACGAGGAGAAGACTCGGGCGACGAAGTTCGAAAAGATCTACATCGCGCCGCCGGCGGAAATACTGAACGGAAAGGCCGCGGCCCACCTGCAGGACATCATCAGGGCGGCGGATGCGGGCGACGCGGACAGGGTCATTCAGCACCTTTCCAGCATGGGTATCGGATTCCATCGGGAGAAATTTTAATGAAAGGAATTTCTGTGTTAAGGAATTCAGCTCTTTTGATTACAGGGGGCACAGGAACCTTCGGCAATGCCATTTTACGTCGGTTCTTAAATACAGATATTCCCGAAATTCGCATTTTTTCCCGCGATGAAAAAAAGCAGGAAGAGATGCGGCTCCAATACAATAACCCCAAACTCAAGTTCTATATCGGCGATGTGCGGGAACTTGATAGCGTGGCCAAAGCCATGGCAGGAGTTAATCTCGTCTTCCATGCCGCAGCTCTGAAGCAAGTCCCTTCCTGCGAGTTCTACCCTCTTGAAGCCCTTCGGACAAATGCCCTCGGAGCGGAAAATGTCATGAATGCTGCAGAAGCCGCGGGTGTTAAGAAGGTCATCGTACTCTCCACGGATAAGGCCGTCTATCCTATAAATGCCATGGGGATATCTAAAGCGATGATGGAAAAGTTAATGATCGCCAAAGCCCGACTTATAGGGGAGAACGGAACAGTGATTTGCGGAACCCGATATGGAAATGTCATGGCTTCTCGAGGCTCGGTGATTCCGCTCTTCATAAAACAGATCGAGGACGGGCGGCCCCTTACTGTTACTGACCCTGAAATGACCCGCTTCATGATGTCGATCGACAATGCTGTGGATTTGGTCCTTTATGCTTTCAAGAATGCGCGCCCCGGGGATATTTTTGTTCAAAAAGCTCCGGCTGCGACGATCGCCGCGATTGCTGAAGCGTTAAAGAAGATCTTTAAGTCTGACAATCCGATCAAGATCATCGGAACTCGTCACGGCGAGAAGCTTTACGAAACTCTGCTGACGAGAGAGGAGATGGCGAGAGCTGAAGATCTGGGTGAGTATTTCCGAATCCCGGCCGATAACCGCGACTTGAACTACGACCTTTATTTCACGGAAGGCCAAGTAAAGGTCTCACGGGAGCGGGATTATAATTCGTACAATACGAGACGTTTAGATGTAGATGAGCTTGTAAAGATGTTGTCCAAGCTCGAATTCATTCAGGAAGAGCTCAAGGGCCGAAAAAAATGAAGCGCGTCCTTGTGACAGGGGCCCACGGTTTCATCGGGCGGAATCTTGTCCTGGCTTTAAGGCGGCATTCAGATATCGAGGTTGTGAGCGTGGACATCGACTCACCAGCCGCCGCGCTCGATCGAGCACTTGAGGTCTGCGAAATAGTCTATCATCTGGCAGGGGTCAATCGACCTGAGAAGGAGACTGAGTATGAAGAAGGGAATACGCGTTCCCTGCAAAACGTTCTTAGCCGCCTAGAAAAAGGCGGTAGGAATCCGCTGATAGTCCTCTCGTCGTCTGCACAAGCGGTCCTCGATAATCCTTACGGACTTTCAAAGAGAAAGGCTGAAGAGCTCTTATGCGAATTCTCCGAACATTGGGGGATAGCGGCCCGAATTTACCGCTTGCCTGGGGTGTTCGGTAAATTTTGCCGGCCGAACTATAATTCGGTTGTGGCCACGTTTTGCCATAACATAGCCCGCGGATTGCCAATTCATATTTTGGACGTGGACCGAGAAATCGAGATTGTTCACGTGGATGATGTTGTCGCCGCGTTTCTATCCGATCTGAAAGCTGACAGAAACCCATCAGGAGTGACGTTCGAGCACATCGAGCCTATTTTCCGCGTGAAATTGGGGACGCTTGCAGAAAGACTGAAGTCCTTCCATGCTGTTCGCGAAACGCTCACCCAACCGAGTTTGGCGGATCCCCTTGACAGGCGCCTTTATGGCACCTACATGTCCTATCTTCCTAATAATGCTCTGGCATATGAATTACCACGTAAGCAAGATAACCGTGGCGCCCTGTCCGAATTCCTTAAAATGGAGGGGCACGGTCAAATATTTATTTCCAGAACCCTTCCGGGAATCACGCGAGGCAACCATTATCACGATCTCAAGGTCGAGAAGTTCGTTGTGGTTCAAGGCGACGCAACGATCAGATTCCGTCACATGGCCTCGAATGAAAGATCTGAGTATTCGGTATCCGGAAGCGAATTTCGGGTTGTCGATATTCCTCCGGGTTGGACTCACTCGATCGAAAATGTTGGTTCCGCCGAACTGGTTGTCCTTTTCTGGTCGAGCGAAGCCTTTAATCCCGCGGATCCTGATACGCATGCAGCCGAGGTGCTGATATGAAGAAACTCCGGGTAATGACTGTCGTGGGCACGCGGCCGGAGATTATCCGGCTATCCAGGGTTATCGCCGCCTTAGATCGGGAGTGCGACCATTTCCTAGTCCATACAGGACAAAACAATGATTTTGAACTAAAAGATATCTTCTTTGAGGACCTCGAGATACGAAAACCTGACAGGTTTCTTGAATCGGCAGGGGAGAATGCCTGTGCGACCGTCGGAAATATCATAACTCGGGTTGATTCGGTGCTTGAAGAGGTTCGACCCGACGCCCTGCTTATTCTCGGAGACACAAACAGCTGCCTCTCCGCCTATCCGGCAAAGCGGCGGAAAGTCCCCGTATTCCATATGGAGGCAGGAAATCGATGCTTCGATGAGCGAGTACCAGAAGAAATAAACAGGAGGGTTGTCGATCACATCGCGGACATCAACCTTCCTTATAGCGATATTTCCAGGGAGTACCTTCTTCGCGAAGGGCTTCCCCCCGACCGCATTATCAAGACAGGCAGCCCTATGTATGAGGTCATTCACTATTATGAACCCAAAATCGAGCGCTCGGACGTCCTCACAAGGCTAAGCCTCGAAACAGAAAAGTACTTTCTTCTTAGTTGTCATCGTGAAGAAAATGTGGATTCAGAAAAGAATCTCCACAAGCTAATTATTCTCTTGGATATGCTGGCCGAGCAATATCGGATGCGGCTCATCGTTACGGCGCATCCAAGAACGAGGAAAAGGATCGAGGGATTGTCGACAAGGCTAAACCCCCTTGTCGAATTATATAAGCCATTCTGCTTTACAGATTATATCAAACTCGAATTGAATGCGCATGCCGTTTTATCCGACAGTGGCACGATTTCGGAGGAATCGTCGATTCTAAACTTCCCGGCGCTCAATATTCGAGAAAGTTACGAACGGCCCGAAGGAATGGAAGAAGGGTCCGTGATCTTATCTGGCCTCGGCTGGGAGAGAGTATGCCATAGTCTCCATGTCATCGCCGGACAAGGCCGAGCAGAGAAGAGACTTTTGAATCTTGTGCGTGATTATGATGTTGCCAACGTTTCCGAAAAAGTTATCAGAATTATCATCTCGTATACGGACTATGTGAACCGCGTTGTTTGGGGGAAATCTTTCTAAACGGGACTATAATGCAAGCGCTACCGAACTGATTATGTCAAAGATCCCCCACTTATCGTTGGTCTTTCCCGCTGAGGGTATTTCTACTGCGGTGTTCAAAAGCCTTCCTGAGGTGGCGGCGGGGGACGGAAACCGGATTATTCGGCTATTTTCGACCATGGGCATCGGCTTCCGCAGGGAAGATTACTGTTATGGTGCCTATTAGGACGGGGATTCGACTCCGCTTTGGCTGGCAGGACTATTGCGCAAGCCCCCTGTAGCTGCATGACGCGCCATTTCAAGCGATGAGGATACTGCTCTTAACCCAATGGTATCCGCCTGAACCGGCGCTATTTATTCAGGAACTAGCTCAAGATCTCCTATCTCGCGGCCACGAGGTTACGGTACTAACTGGATTTCCAAACTACCCAGCTGGCAAGCTTTATCCTGGTTATCAACTTCATCTTTGGCAGCGGGAAATCTTGGGAGGTGTGCCCATAATCCGGGTGCCGCTTTACCTTGATCACAGCCTGTCGAGAATCAAGCGCGTGCTGAATTATGTTTCCTTTGCGCTTTCTAGTTCAGCCCTGGGATTTTGGCTAGCGCCCCGACCGGATTTCATTTTTGCTTACCACCCACCACTCACAATCGGACTTCCTGCCTGGATACTAAGCCGCCTATGGGGTATAAGGTTTGTTTATCAGATCCAGGACATGTGGCCCGAAACTCTGAGGGCGACGGGAATGCTCAAGACCCGATGTCCGTTGTTGTTGGTGGAGAGTTTTGCCCGATGGACATATTCAAAAGCCCATTCGATCCTGGTTATTTCGCCTGGCTTTAAAAAAAACTTGATAGATAAAGGCGTCCCCCCCGAGAAAGTGTATGTTGTTTCTAATTGGGTGGAAGGCGGAATTCCCCAATGTACCGCTAAGGACGAACTCCTGGCTCAGAGTTTGGGCTTGGCCAATCGCTTTAGCGTCATTTATGCCGGAAACATGGGCGAGGCGCAGGGATTAGAAACAGTTCTCGAAGCCGCAGAGCTTTTGAACGACCTCCCCCAAGTTCTATTCGTATTAATAGGTGACGGTATAGCTTTGCCGCGCCTGAAAAAGCTCCTTATTTCTAAAGGACTTACGAACGTTCGATTTATCGGGCGCCATAGTCCTGATGCTATGCAAGGGATATATGCTCTCGCTGATGTGCTCCTCGTCCACATTAAAGACGACCCACTTTTCAGAATTACTATCCCACATAAGATCCTGGTTTATCTGGGAACTGGCAAACCTATTCTTGCTGCAATTGCTGGTGATGCTGCGGATGTAATTAGATCCGCTGGGGCGGGAATCGTGTGTCTCCCCGGAAACCCGCAAGCCCTGGCCAGTGCAGTACGAAGCTTCGTGGCGATGTCCCCCGATGAGCGCAACACGTTCGGCGAGTGCGGGATACATATGGCCAGCACACGTTATAGTCGAGCGACGCTGGTCACGGAAATCGAAAAGGTCCTGCTGCAGGTTTCTGAATTGTAGCTTCGGGTTCGTTATGTGTGAGCAAACAGTGAAATGGTATATAGATTCACTATCGTTTTGGCTTGATTTGGGAACATTCGCGGCGAAGATATGGGAAATCCTTAAGTGTGTAGACATCAATCAGCCCGGGATTGCCACGATGGAAGAATTTATTGGAAATGGCGCTAAGTACATCGATTTTACGAGGCGAAGGAGGGAGATATTAATGATGGGGGTTAGCGTGAAGTGGGTTGTCTCAAGATTTGGCTGAACTTAACCGGTCTAGTAATAAAGATTATTCGATGAAATCAGTATATGTTGTATATAAGTATGAAGAGAACCTTACTCATAATGGTATCAAGAATTTACTCGGCGATTATGATCTAATCGAATGGAAGCCGTCAATGTTCTCGATAGTCCCAACTAATATTGCCTTTGAAAAAAAAGGGTATATCAAAAATTGGATTTATCATATTCCGAGGCTTCTAAGTCATAGCAAAAATACCTATCTGGTTTATGCGCTAGCTAAAGAAAGCGAAGTACTATGCCAGTGTATTGTCACTCCCGCATCTATAAGATACAGCTTCATGAAACGTCATGATTTACAGTTTGGGCTCGTCTTTACCTCACCAAGGCATCGCAACAAGAAACTGGCTAATCTCATGGTTAACTCAATTATTAACAAAAATCGTAAGAAAGCCCGCTCTTTCTGGTGGATTACTGAGATTGATAATATTCCTTCCCGTCGGGTTGCGGAGCATGTCGGATTTAGGTTAATCAGTAAAGCAAAGAGAAAAAGCTTAATAAGCTTTAGCTACTACAAGCTTATAGGCACTGAATGATCGGCTTACTGTTCATCACAGGGTCAGAATGAACAGTTGATATTATCCCCGGAATGATCAGCCGAAAAGTTTTAAAAAGTGTCCTAGTGGCGCGCGTGCGTTCATGCGGATGGAACGGCATGGGCAAGCGGTTCTTTGATATTCTTGCTGCGGCAATTGGAATATCAGTGCTAATTCCTCTATGGTTGTGGATAACTTGGCGGATCAGACAAGAGGACGGTGGTCCCATTTTTTATCGAGGGGAGCGGACGGGGATTGGTGGAAAGCCATTTCGCATTTTCAAATTCCGGACGATGGTAGTGGATGCGGAGAGATTAGGGGCATCTTCCACCCCGGATGATGATGGGAGGATAACTCGCATTGGTTGGTTTCTTCGAAGACATAAATTGGATGAACTGCCGCAGTTAATCAATGTGCTTGTCGGCGACATGAGCTTGGTCGGTCCCCGCCCGGAGGTGAAGAAGTTTACGGATCTGTATATGGATGAGGAAACGGCAATTCTGACGGTCCGGCCGGGCATTACCGATTGGGCTTCTCTATGGAATTCGGATGAAGGGACCCTCCTAAAAGGAAGTCGCGATCCGGATCGGGACTATTTTGAGAAAATCCGGCCGGAGAAGATCCGCTTACAATTGAAATATGTCCAAGATCGGTCTTTTAGAACGGATGTGAAGATCCTTTTTCTTACTCTGAAGAAGCTTTTTCTGAAATAGGTCAAACTTGAAAGTGCCGTTACTAGAGGTGACAAATGGACTATCCTATTGAGTTCCTCGAACAAATGTTCTTGATGATGGTTCGTATACGCTATTGTGAGGAAGGTCTGGTGGGCCCTATTCTGAGCGGAGAGGTCCGTACTCCTTGCCATCTTTACAGTGGCGAAGAGGCCATCGCTGTCGGCCTCTGTTCAGCACTCTTCAGGGACGATTATATTTTTGGAAACCACCGGTCACATGGTCATTTTTTAGCTAAGGGGGGCTCGATGAAGGCCATGGTGGCGGAGATTTTTTGTAAGGAATCAGGCTGTTCCAGGGGGCGAGGTGGCTCGATGCATTTGATCGACCCTGAGGTGGGCATGCTGGGATCAGCCCCGATCGTATCCGGTACCATTTCTTTAGCGGTCGGGGCGGCGTTGGCATCCTCAATTCGAAAGGACGGACGGGTGGCGGTGAGTTTTTTCGGAGACGGTGCGACTGGGGAAGGCGTCCTTTATGAGTCTCTAAACTTTGCCGCTTTGAAGAGGCTTCCCGTGATATTCGCATGTGAAAATAATCTTTATGCTACCCACATGCCCGTCCGTGAATGCCGGGCAAACAAGCCCGTAAGCTTGATTGCGGAGCCCTTTGGCATCGATACACATTCTGTGGATGGCAATGATGTTCTTAATGTCTATGAGGCGAGTCGTCTTGCCGTTGAAGCATGCCGGAGGGGATGCGGCCCCGTGTTTATGGAGTTTTTGACCTACCGGTTTCGAGGTCACGTTGGCCCTGACGATAACATCCAAGGGTCTCACATAGATATTCGGCCCAAGGATGAAATCATCCGATGGATGGAAAAAGACCCGATCAATAGGTTTGAGAAATTCCTTTTAGAACACCAATTCGGTAATGCCAATAGGCTATCTGCGATCAAGGTCGAGGTGATGGAAGAGGTCCGAGAAGCATTGGCTTTCGCAACAAAAAGCCCATATTCTAGCCGGGAGGAGCTAATGAAATATGTCTTCGCCTAGAAAGCTACAATATAGTCTGGCGATCAATGAGGCACTCAGCCAGATGATGGAAATGGATGCGTCCGTTTTTCTTATCGGGCAGGGTGTCACCAGCCCCTGGTACGTGGGAAATACTGCGCAGGATCTCTTGGAGCGGTTTGGGAAAGACCGGGTCATCGATACGCCCGTGTCCGAGAACGGCATCACCGGAGTGGCCGTGGGGGCGGCCATCGCCGGCATGAAACCGGTCGTGGTTCATCCCCGGATGGATTTCATGTACTTTGCCTTTGATCCTATCATAAATGAGGCAGCGAACTGGTTTTTTATGAATGGAGGGAAGAAATCGGTCCCGATCGTATTTTGGGGGATCATCAACCGGCGGGGCGAACAGGCGGCACAACATTCCCAAGCCATCCATGGCTTATTCGCTCATGTGCCCGGCCTAAAGGTCGTCATGCCAGCTACGGCTTATGACGCTAAAGGCCTGATGATCGCCGCCATTAAGGATCCGAATCCTGTCGTCTTTGTAGATGAACGGCTTCTTTATCGCCTTGAAGAACACGTCCCGGAAGAGATTTATAGCGTGGAAATCGGAAAAGGCCGTACCCGTAGGGAGGGGAAAGACGTGACGATTGTCGCGGTTTCCGTGATGGTTCACGAAGCCCTGAATTCGGCCGAAAGACTTGCGGCTGAAGGCTTAGACGTGGAAGTCATCGACTTGAGAAGTATAAAGCCCCTTGACCAGAAATTGATATTGGATTCTGTGAGGAAGACGGGCCGGTTGGTGGTTGCCGATGTTGGTTGGCGCTCATTCGGGATATCAGCTGAAATAGCCGCCTTGGTGTCAGAGAACGCTATTGGTGTTTTAAAAGCACCCATCATGCGGGTTGCGCTGCCCGACTGCCCGGCACCGGCCAGCCGGCAGCTTGAAGATATCTATTACCCAACGGCATATGATATTGTGAAAGCTATTCGAAAAATTATATAAAGAAAGATATGCAAAAATATATGATGCCACGCAAGGTAAGATTCGTCGAACCGGGTAAATTATATAGGATGCTCAAGAGAGAACTTGATGCGGCCTATCTCGAGTGTATGAAGAAAGGGGATCTCATCGACAGAAGTCAGTTGCGGCAATTTGAAGAGAATCTAGCAAATTACGTAGGCACAAAATATGCGGTGGGCCTTAATAGTGGATATGATGCTCTGCATTTATCCCTGAGGGCCGCAGGCATTGGCCCCGGGGACGAGGTGATCGTCCCGGCTCACACGTTCGTTGCGACATGCTCTGCCGTCGCTAACGTGGGAGCCGCGCCTGTTCTTGTTGATGTGGGAACGGATTTTAACATGGATTGTGCCAAGATTGAGGAGGCAATTTCACCACGAACTCGTGGCATAATCCCCGTGCACTTAAGTGGCTACATGGCGGACATGGTCCAGGTGATGGACATCGCGGGAAAACATCACTTAGTTGTCGTAGAGGATGCGTGCCAGAGCTTAGGTTCGAGCATGGTTGACCAATTGACGGAGGTCGGGTGCAAAGAATTATCGGGAACTCGAAGGAAGGCAGGCGCGTGGGGCCTCACGGGATGTTGGAGTTTCTATCCCTTCAAGATACTCGGGGGATATGGCGACGGAGGCGCCATAACGACGGATGACCCAGACGTCGCCCTTTTCGTGACCCGCATGCGCTATAACGGTGAGGATCGCGATACAGGAGAGTATCACGGCCACGGCTTCACGTGCTTGCTGGATAATCTCCAGGCTGCGTTCCTGGATGTTAAGCTGAAGTATTTGCCAGAATGGATCGCGCGGCGCAAGGCCATTGCGGAAAAATATAGTGCGGCCTTGTCGGGCGTACCTGACATGCTCTTGCCCCATTACGACGATCCCCGGCGGGACCATGTCTATCAAAACTACACCGTGCGATCGAAACAGGGGAATGCTTTTTCCGAATTTCTCAAGGCTAATGGCGTAGAAGTGCTGACCCAGTTCCGGAAGCCCTATTACCAGCATGAGGCGCTGAAGCTAAAGGACCGGGGCTTCCCCGAGACTGAAGCCATCAGTCGGGAGGTCTGTTCCCTGCCCATGAACGTGGAGATCGATGACAAGGACGTGGATTATGTGATCGAAATGGTGAGGAAGTTCTACGAAATTTAGCTGCTAGGGGAGGATGCTATGACGCTGGCTTTGAGCAAGAGGAAAGAATGGGTGCTCCAGTCCGAGATCCGAAACATGTCCATCGAGTGTGATCGGATCTCCGGCATCAACCTATCGCAAGGAGTGTGCGATACAGAGGTGCCTATATCGGTGCGCCAGGCTGCCAAGGCGGCAATAGATGCCGGCATCAACATATACACGCGCTATGATGGCTTGGCGGAACTTCGCCAGGCCATCGCGGTCAAGCAGAAGCGATTTGTCGGGATGGACGTAGATCCGGAACGCGAGATCATCGTCAGCGCCGGGGCTACGGGGGCTCTTTACTGTGCCTGTCTAGCCCTGTTGAACCCGGGGGATGAGGTCATTGTTTTCGAGCCCTACTACGGCTACCATATCAGTACATTTGTCGCTACGCAGGCTATCCCCGTATACATACGGCTGGAGCCTCCCGATTGGGCCTTTACGGAGGAAGTCTTAGACGCCGCCATCACAGCCCGGACTCGGGCGATCATGATCAATACTCCAGCGAATCCCTCTGGGAAGGTCTTTAGCGCGCCAGAGTTAGAGTCGTTGGCCTCGTTCGCAATTCGTCACGACCTTTTCGTATTTACTGATGAGATCTATGAGCACTTCCTCTACGACGGACGGCGGCACTTCCCTCCTGCCACTTTGCCTGGAATGCGGGAGCGAACGATCACAATCTCCGGGCTGTCTAAGACCTTCAGTATCACAGGCTGGCGGATCGGCTATTGTCTTTGCGATTCCCGTTGGACTCAGACCATCGGGTACTTCAATGATCTTATATATGTGTGCGCTCCGGCACCATTGCAGATGGGCGTGGCCAAAGGCTTGATGGAATTAGAAAAAACTTATTACGATTCTCTCTCCCAGCAGTACATGGAGAAAAGAGATATGGTCTGTAATTGCCTAGGCGACGTAGGACTGACGCCTTTCGTCCCTCAAGGAGCTTATTATGTGTTGGCCAATATCTCCCGGTTACCGGGGAAAAACAGCAAGGATCGTGCTATGCACCTACTTCGGCAGACCGGCGTGGCTTGCGTGCCCGGCGAAGCCTTTTACCATGATAGCAGCGGAGAATCTCTTGCACGGTTTTGCTTTGCCAAGGCGAACCAGATCCTTACAGAGGCCTGTCGCAGGCTCGCGAATTTGAAGTTATGAGAGAAGATGGCCGAACACCTGATTGCCCCAAATCTATAAGAAATCCAAATGTTTTTCCTTCGAACATGTAGATGACAACTTGTCCAAAAGCGGCCATGAACCTGACGTAGATATTCCCATCATATTCAATTGAGTCTGGCCGGGGAAGAAGCTTTTCCGGAAACTGATCAACGAATATGCTGATGGAAGGGAAGGTAACTCATTGACAATCTTATGGATATCGTCCCTACTATCAGCCGGACACACTGGCAAGTAGTCCCAGAGCAGGAGTTTAAGCACAGGCTTGGACGAGAAGCTCTTGCCGCTACGATAGTTCTGATCGTGAGTGGCTTGAGGATTTCATTCACCGAAACATGGAAGGGCCTTGAGCTCGAAACGAATTGAAAGAACGCGGCGTGGAGGCTTGGCCCGTTCCGCATTCAGCCATCGCTCGTCATCGCCAACACCCGGATCGATTCGAACGTCTTCTATTCGCCAGCCGATCCGCATAATCACGCGCAAGGAAAAGGCGGGAGAAGAGCAGAAGTCTAAGATCGACCTGAAGAAAATCATCAAGGGAAATACGATGGATATCCGGGTGCAAGAGGGCAACGTCTCGTATGTGTCGGGGTCGTTTTAATAGGCACTAGCCCGCGCTCCAGACCTCGCTCCCGTATCGCGCCCACAAAATCCCCTGTTGCCTCTTACTGCGGAGCCCTGCCACTAAGAATCTCGTATAGGCCCGAATTTGCCCGCAAAATAATGGCTATGATACATCAGCAGGAATCCGCCGCCCCAGGCGCCGAGCAGCTTCGCCCCCAGCACGTGCCTCTCAATCCGCGCCCTCAGCCTCTCGATGACGGGCGTCGTGTGCTCCGGGTCGAGGTCCACGTTTAACCTCCAGGCGACATCGATCAGCGCCCCGAACCTCTCGATGTCCCTCGTCGCCATGGGCGCGGCCATCAGCGGCGGGAACGCGTGGAGCCGCGCTGGACAGAGTGGAAAAGTAACCTAGGGACAGGCCGGAGGCCGGGATTTAACCTAAGTCCGGCACTCAGGCCGGCGCCATCTTTTTTGAATTTCCCTCTTGACAAACGCCTGCGGTAGCACTATTTTATAAATGGTGAACAAAATGGTAAACAAATTGAGAAGGGAACTCACCCTCAGGCAGACGGCGGTCCTGCGGGCCGTCGAGGACTTCGTCCTCGAACACGGCTACGCCCCGACCGTCCGCGGCCTGGCCGCCTCGCTCCGGATGGCCAACCCCTCGGCCGTCTTCAAGCACCTCCTGAGCCTCGAGCGGAAGGGCTATCTCACCCGCGAGGGCGGCGAGATCCGGGTCGCCGGCTTCCCGGCCCTCCTCGAGAGCCAGGTCAAGGTGCCGGTGGCCGGGCTCGTCCCGGCCGGCGGGCCGCGCGAGGCCTTCGAGGTCTCGGGCGAGGCCATGGACGTCCCGGCCTGGATGGTCGGCCGGCGGCGGGGCAATATCTTCTGCATCCGGGTGGACGGCAAGAGCATGATCGACGCCTACATCGACGACGGCGACCACGTC
>Ga0187878_1000564_pt1 | contig 41320 bp, 61 predicted proteins | sample June2016WEW_17_1_FD_132979 | JGI IMG/M metagenome (GOLD analysis project Ga0187878, IMG submission 132979) | Peatland microbial communities from SPRUCE experiment site at the Marcell Experimental Forest, Minnesota, USA - June2016WEW_17_150 | ecosystem: Environmental > Terrestrial > Soil >... | reverse complement strand
TATCCATACATTCTTCGGCATACCATTTGGCCAGTATGTATATTCTGCCTGACAACAATCAGAGTCAGGATGACTCGTTTCTTTTTCGAAGTTTATTTGTCCAGGATATAAAAATCTTCCACCAATTCCTCTAGTATCACATAAATCAGTATCTGGATCATGCTTAGTACGAGCATACGCCATAATACCTGCCCATGCTATATTAGAATCAGATACTCTCATACCATATACAGTGATCTCGACATAATGCCACATTTTTATCTGGTTTGGATCAATGATGTATAATCTTGGTGCAGACCCTGAAATTTTTAATATTCCTGAACCATCAATATTATATGTGCCGTCGCCATTGCTAGTGTCAAATTCTGGGTCATAAGGATCTACAGCATTTCCAAATGTTCGAGCACGCCCATTGTCCCATGTAGAATACCATTCTCTACCATTAGAGGTTGTAGAGTAGATTTGTGATATACCAAATTTGTCTAATGATATCGATATAGGCGTATCTGTCGGAGTTACATTAGGCGTAGAAGTCCATTCAGTGTCTCTTACAGTAGGACTGACTCCTCTCCTATTAACAGTTTGTACGCTTATAGTATATTTGCTATTTGGGTCAAGATTAGTTGCATCGTAATGCTGAATACCCATTGGTACATCTTCCGTATATTGGCCATTAAGGTATATTGATACCTTGAATGATCTATAATTGCTATAAGGATCTGTCCATGTCCAATTGATGTGATCATCGGCATAGCTATTATTTACCAGGTTTGTTACACCTTTAGGTGCCTGAGAGTATGCTGCAGAAACATCTACTGTCGCTAACATTAAAATTGGGCTAATTAAAATAACCGCAATAATAATGCCCCATCTATTTTTTCTTTTGTCCGCCCTATTTTTTTTACTACCTTTAATATAACTTTCTATATTTGCTGTGTTGTTCATATTTTTCTCCTTTATTTATTCCGATCATGTAGTTTCCCACACAATCTTTAGAAAAATAAAGATTAGGTGATTCTTAACTGACGCTAGAATTACTGTTGATATACGCCCCATTTGTTGTGTATTGATAACTAAAGTCACTACTATAGTTATCACACATACTAAGGTTTGTTGGATTATATATAGCTTTTTTCTGTAGCAATCTGATAAGAATAATATTAAATACTGATCTATTTTTTCAATATTTTTTATCTATTTGTCCTTACAGTATTATTCACCCATTTGGTATTAATATTTCCTGCATTATCTACTGTATGCGTATTAATTGTATATTGTGTATTATTCATAAGATTTGTCGCATTATAATATCCAATTCCTTTTGCAACATTATTCTGGAATACGCCATTGAGATATACCATTACATACGCAAAATCTGATGCACCTGGATCAGTCCATGTCCAATTTATATATGTGCTTCCGTGGTTACTTCCATTTAGATTAGCCACGTTTCCTGGAGGATTCATATCTATTTGTATTATTTGAGATTTTGTAGCCTCTACATTTCCGGCATTGTCTACAGAATAATATCTTATAGTATCGTTGCCTTGTGTAGTCACTAAAAATGGCATTGTATATATAAGCCATGAACCGCCATTTATCCTATACGTAGTGTAATTTATGCCTGATCTATCATCTGTGGCAGACAATGTTACCGTTACATTCGATATATATATACCGCTATTACCCAAAGTTCCAGACCATGATATAGTTGTATTAGGAAGTTTACTTACGGTCCAGTTCCATATTCTTGAAACTGTATAAATACCATCTGTTGCACTTGCTGCCACATTCCATATTCCTGGCATCGCTGCTGAATTAACATAATTTGCAGATGTTATACTCACATTGGTCTGAACCTGAGATCCGTTTATGTACCATATTACATTAGCAGTTCTATTCAAAGAAACTTTGAAAGTCTGCTTAGCGCCCTGTACGGTTGTAGGATCTGTCATAGGGGATGAAGATGTAATCGATAACGGTATATCAACAGTTGTGGCAGTAACGTTAATAGGTATATTAAATGAAGTCGCTGCACGTGAACCAAATGTAGCTGTCGCGAATATATTCGCATATCCATTATATGACACATATCTCCATCCATTCCAATCTGAACCTGATGGATGACCTGGCCTGTTAGTAACTTGAAAAGAATGTTTCATATCAGATTTTGCATCAATGTTAAGCACTATATTGGCAGGGGTTACACCGGCCATCTGGAAACTTAAGAGAGTATTTCCGGTATTATACATATAGCCCCATCTATATGCCCCATTATTTGTTCCAATAGGATAAACTGTAGAGTTTAGTTTACCTGTAAAATTCATTGCACTTTCTGGTACTCCTGATACATTTGCCGTTATCGTAACAGTGAAACCTGTCGTCATCGGTGTATAACTTGTAACAGAATCTCCGACTGCCATTGCAGCTTCTGGTAATAATAATACAAGTATCATCATTAGCACAAATATTATTTTATTCATATTTGGTTCCTCACTTATTAAACAACTTTAGTTGTTTTTTACTTTTAACATAAAATCAAATAATTTTGATGGTTGAATAGGGCTTCCGCTTATATATGTGCCATTGACTTTATTATATTCAGCATCTTTCTCTGGAGAAGGATTTCCGGCTTTAAGTCTAAATATATATTCTCCCTTCGGAATATCTTTCTTCGCAATTACTGTCATTTTTAACTTATATGCCCAATCAGATGTTATATTTGATGAGTTGCCCAAATATTTTGGAGAAAGTAATATGTCAATTGGATCTATATGAGCTTCAAATAGTTCGTCATTCGGAGAACTGATACTTAATCCTATACCTTGATATGAATACACACCGGTAGATGCAAATATCAGTACATATATATCTATACTTTGATTGGCACTAACATTATCTGTACCATATGTCACATCTGATGGGTATGCGCCATAGCCATATATAGCTTTTCTTGTGTCATTTCTTTCATCAGAATTATAATTCGGATAAAATGCAGGATTATTGTAGTAATCTTTCGGAATATCGACAATTACACTATAATTTCCTGATTGAAATGCGATTTTAGCTTTTTCAAAACTGTCTATACTTTCTAGATTTTTTACTGGACCTCTATAAGATAAAAAAATTGCTGCGATAGAGATTACTATAATAATAACCCCTATCGCGACGAAACCTTTTTTCATGTTACACACATCCTCTATTTATGATAGATTCGGCTACCGATTGGTTCATTATGTAGTTATCGTAGCTGTTGTACTACCCTTGACTGCTGCCGCAAAATCTGCCTGGGCAAATATATTTGCAGAACTACCGCCAACTATACCAGTCCATCCTGCCGGACTTGCAGGCACACCTGTAACAGTAACATTACCAGTCATTGCGGAATTACTGCCGACTCTCAATGTTACACCAGTATTAGTAGGTGCGCTTATATTGAAGTTCAAAACGGTGTCCCCGGTATTATTGACCTTGCCCCACGCAACAGTTCCACTACTTGTTCCATCAGGTGTTAGTCCTATAGCACTTGGTCCACCAGTGAAATTCATTGCAGTTTGACCTGGGGCAGTTATTTCGACAGTGAAGCTTGTTGTCTGCACATTGTAGTTGACAGTAAATGTACTTACTGCCATTGCTACTGTCGGTGCTAACAGCACGAATACTGCCGCCAACACACCTAATATTTTTATATTCATTTTTGTATTCACGTTTATCACCTTTTCGTATATTTTCTTATTCTTTTTATTTAATTTCCGACCAAGTAATTATCTGATTATCTTGATATAACAGCTTGGCCTATAGAAAAAATAAAAATTATGCCCATATATGGTTCAAACAATTATATATTTTTTATTATATACCATACATCATCATCTTTTTTTATGTGACGTTATAAATTATATTAAATGCCGACCGTGGGATGACACTCCAATTCCACATTCTAGAAGCATATTCTGTTCCATTTCTAGCATTTACAGTGACATTATAAACACCTATACCTACAGTATTGTTCGTATACATCGCTGATATGCTAGAATTAGTCTGAATTATAGAACCATTAATATACCACGTAATAGTGGCGGCTTTATTAAGTGTTATATTGAATATTTGAGAATCACCACTTCTTGTGACAGGATCATCTATAGGCGAAGATGTAATAATTGTCAATGCAGACGTTTTATCTATTATTTGATATCTCGGAGTTCCAAACCCTGCAGAGTTATATTTAATATAACCAGTACTGTCAGACCCAACATTGAAATCTTGATATTTTGTACCATTAGTCCAATAGATCTTTACGTTATACGCCTGATTTGGTGTTCTATCTCCTATAGAATATGCAACTTGCAAATCACTATTTGAACCACTCTCATTAAATTTAACTAATCCTCCGGTTTCATTATATGTAGTTATATTAATATCAACAGGGTAAGATAAAGGTTTAATAGTCATATTTGGCATATATTCATCATATTCATTTTTTATTATCAGATTTACAGTTCCATTAGGATATATCCTAGATGTCTTATTGATGACTGGCGTGAAACTATTGATATTTGGGGCAACATAGTCGTCGTATGTTACAACATCTATATCGGCATTCCTACTTTTAATATAATTACTTATTTTTTGAAGATCGGACGTTAGGTATGTATATGTGTCAGGATTTGGACCAGGATTAGTATCTGCAATATTATGGAACATCAATATACCTAATAGTCTAGAATTTATGGTATCATTTATTTGATCTGTTATATCTTGAACAGTTGAATCATTATATACACCAATTATCCTCTGTATATATTGAATACCATCGTCTGTTTGAGTAAAATGTTGTTGTGCAGGTTCTGGTTTTGTTGCTCTACCAAATATATATCTCTTTTTTACCTGATTTATTGTAATATCGTTAACATATCCAAAAGGATACGCTATAAATCCTGCAGACTTTTGAAAACCGTTTGCTACAAGCCAGTCATAACTATCATTTAACTCAGAAACCAAACTTGTGTCAGAAATGGCTGTTAAATCAACATGATTGACAGTATGACTAGAAATATCCCATCCAGCACTTTGTAAAACTTTCAAATTTGTCAGATTCATATAATTTGGATCGTTTCCAGCATATGAAGTCACAACATATGATACTCCACGCTGATTATTTGCATTTAGAATAGGATATGCGTCGGTATATGTACTTAGTTGCCCATCATCGAATTCTATCATTAATTTCGCTCTTTGACCTGTCATATCATATCTTAGATCATCAAAAGTGACATTTACATTACTTCCGGTAATGGGAAATATACGTAGCCTTATCCTATTCATTACATTGTTCCAGTTTTCCCCAAAATTATTTGTAAAATGGTTCTTATTGAAAACTAATCTATTCCATCCTGTTTTCACACCACGGTATTCTGAATCTACAAAATATTTACTAAAATTTCCTGTCGAAGTTATATACATATCAACCAGATTTAAATTACTGGCATTATCTACATACACCCAGATTGCAAAATTGTTTGTAGCTGAAAAGTTCATATTTATTGTCTTGTCTGCATACGGTAGATTTCCGTTTGCCGAGATCAACTTTAATCCTTGCGAACCTTCCTTAAAATTAACAGTATCAGCCTCTTGATAAATTCCTGTCCAACCTGTGTTCACATCATATCTCAAATCATCAAAAGTAACATTTGTATTTTGTCCTGAATTAGGGTAAATAGTCAGTCTTAGCCTATTCATTACATTGTTCCAACTTTCACTACCAACAGTGCCTGAATCTTGTATAAAATTATTTTTATCAAGAACTAATCTATTCCAACCTTGTTGAAAAGTCCCAGTTATATCTTGTTTAAAAGCCGATTTACCCCAACTGGTTCCATTCGAAGTAATATATATAACAGCACTATGAAATGTATTTGTATTAGGCACATATATCCAAATTGAAAAATTATTTGTGGCTGAAAAATTGTTATTTATTACTTTATCAGTATATGCCTTATTTCCATTTGTTGCGATCAATTTCAGTCCTTGCGAACCTTCCTCAAAATTAATAGTATCTACAGTTTGACCGGCACCTGTTCCTCCCAATGTCCAGTTACCAATATTTTCGAAACCATCTATTTGGACTCCTCCAGGCGGCACATATTCGAAATTATCTAATTGAATTCCATCACTATACGAATAATTTTGGCAACAACTGTACGTAACAGGAATATGTGCATCTGCTACTAACATAGTCCCAACTATTAACAATAAAACCGATAATACAATTTTCACAATTCTATTTTTTTTCATATTTCACCTTGTTCTTTATTTCCCAAATCTTAGGTCCGGTTCATTTGATATCATGTATTTTTTATTTTAACAGCACCTGTACATATCCTGCGTCGTAAACTTTACTCATATTTAAGACGGCGTCATAAAACACAGAATTTTTCAAGTCTATATCAATATGTTTATATTCTCGAGTCAACAAAGTCATTCTTCCATTCCTTATATTTTCTTCTCCTAGAAATATATAACTATTTGGAAGCGGTTGAGTAATTACAGTTCCACTTGTCTCATTTCCAACGAGGTAATTTCGTTCCCCTATACCGCTTGTTAAATTACCTATCATACCTGAAAGTAATAAGTCTCTATATGCATCAGAATATACTATAGAACCGTTTTTATTTGGATCAATTTCTTTTATTTTTTCTTTTATCCAAATAGCAGTAGAAACTTCAGGTTCATTAAATTTAGGATAATCTGCAGTATAATTCAGAGAAATAGATGCTGAAGGTTCTTTATTAATTACATACATAAATCCTGTGTTGAAAAGTAGAAAAATGGAGAAAAATATCGATATAATTATCAACGAATTTTTAATATTTATTTTAGTTATATAATTTAATAGTACCAATTCTCCAATTATTGAAAATGGTGCTAAAAAAATAAGTGCGATTTGATATAGTCTAGTAGAATTTAAAGAACTTGCCACGTAGGGAACAGCAATACCTAAGAATAGTATCATCGTATTAGCATAAGAGAAATTCATATATTTTTTTTTAAATCGAAATTCTAATTTCATTTTTTCGAATATATAAGCATATTTTGTCACTATAAATATACCTATAATAATAAAAAATTGAGTTATTATATTAAGATATTTCGTAATTACCCTCATTGGTGATATTTCTGTTCTTACAATAGTATTCATACCTTCCACAGTTCGTGGACTTAATAATTCGAATATACTTTCCTTTATATGGCTACCTATTTTCGTAATCGTGATAACGATAGAACTTTCTCCCACATAGATGTACCACACCAATACAAATATAATATATAACAATATAAATCTGTGCGTAACGATCATATCAACATTTCTATAAAAAAATAAATATATAACTATCAGAGAAAATAAAAATAAATATGATATTCCATAATGCGAAACTACTAGAGAAAATCCAAAAATCATATACATAACCGCTTTATTTGTGCTATCTAAATTTTCGTTTATCATGACCACTAATATAAGAACAAGAAATAGTTCTGCTATTTGTTGCCTAGCTAAACTTATCATCTCTGAATAATAAGTCAACATTGAAATGAAATAAAAACACGACAAAAAAGCAACTTTATCATTTGTCTGTTTTTGGAATACTTTAAATAGGCCAACAGGAACCAAAGAAAATAATATAGGATAAATTATTTTATAAATCCATATTAGGTTCATATTATATAAGCTAGAAAATATAGGTGCGAGCATAACTATAGAAAGCATGGCGTTGACATTTGCCATAATATTTGGATTCCAAAATGAATTTGTCATTACCAGATTAGACAAATAATATTCAGTATTAATATCCCATCCTGTTATGTATAATGAAATTAATGAATCATGATATAATAAAGATAACGACATTATAAAAATCGCTATAGGAAAAATTTTCGGAGATATATCAATCATAGTTATTATAATAACAGTTACGGCGATTATAATAATCATTATCATCAAGACAAAATTATCCTGATAAAAATTAGCTAAATATGTTCCGAATATCGATGATAAAAAAATTAATAATAATAGAATTGTGACCAATAACGTCGATGGAGTTAATGCTGTATGGACAGGATATCTTTCAGACAAGTCTTCGTCTTCATGTTTTCCTTTATCTATTATAAAACTTATAATAACTAATATTGACGTAAATAAACCTAAAGTAATTATCATATATTTGATAGATATTGGTTTATCTATACCTATAAAAGGATAAATTGTGTTCATAAAAAATCCTATGAACATCAACACCGAAATACTCAACCCAATGGAATATAATATCGTTTCAATATTATCGAGTTTATTTATTTTTAAAATTCTGAGTATGGTTATTCCTGGAATAAACGTGATATAAGCAAATGTTATAATCATCTGTATAATCGAAAGATGAAAATCTACATAAAAATTTGTATATTCAAAAATTTGCATCCCCCAAAAAGCAAATTGTATTGATAATACAAAGATTAAAAATCTTTTGATTTTCCAATCATTTAATTTTATTATATTATGCGTTGTCATAATTAAATATAATACTTCAAATTTTTAATTATTTCTTTCATTCTGTCATTCCAAAAATAATCTTTTATTTCTTTATCATTTATTTGATCTTTTCTTTGGATTATACTTATGAAATATCCATAAAAAAGTGGTATGCAAATAAAGTGCGGTTTCTTTATCAATGCAGAAAATACAGCGCCAATCATAAGAATTGGATGATAATTCAGATAATACATTCTTTCGCCAAACGATACCCACCCTTTCCATAAACCTTGGCCAGTATTTGTTTTTCTAGATTGTATTGATACCACATCTTTGAATTGTTGCACACACCATCCGTACTTTTTTGCCTTTACATTCATAACTGTATCCCATGCCGCATATGCAGGAATATATCCTATTTCTTTCAGACAATCTTCTCTTATAAGCCTAGATCCTCCTCTTGCATGATCACTTCTGGACTTTTCCCATATTAATTTACCCATATCATTATAATATACTCCTCCACTAATGATCCCCAATTTAGGATTCGTATAAAAATATTTCAATAATTTCTCAAAATAGGTATATTCAGGCACCATATCAGCATCGATAATACCAACAAATTCATATGAAATGTCTTTTATTAAACAATATCGCTTCAAATATTCGAAGCCTAGTTTTAACACTTCCGCTATATGTAAACCAATATCCCTTTTGTTATCATTCAATCTAATGCTCAATATCCATGAATTCTCAAAAACGCTATTTTGTATGATTTGTGGAGTAGTATCAGTACTACCGTCATCTACTATTAACCAAACTTTTGGCCTACTTGACTGGTTTATGATAGATTTTATAAGTGTCGATATATTTTTATCTTCATTTTTGGCAGCTGTTATGAGAATATAATCCAGTGAAATCACCTCTTTTATTTTTTTATATTTAATGTACATAAATATTTTCTTAGGTTAATTACCAACTCATTTTTTTGGTCAAAATTATTATATGTATCTTTGACATTATTTAATACAGAGAACAATTCTTCTATATCATAAACAACCGTAATTTTTTTTCTTGTTTGAAATTCTCTCGCTATTTCAAGTTGATGATCGTCGATATGTTCTCCGTATATTTTCAGTCTTGGTACTACTATGACAGTCTTACCATATTCTAATGCTGTAAGTATAGAACCTACTCCAGAATGACATACTATGATTCTGGCATTATTGTAAAATTTCCCCATTTCTTCTTTTGATATGAATCTAAAATATTTTGCATGTTCGGGCTCATATATAGTCTCCCCAGTCTGGATCACAATTTCTTCGTTTATTACCACTGCCAATTCATCCATCTTTCGTACTAATCTGTCAAATCCATACATCAATCCGATAGTCACAAATATCATATCACTTGCCCCCAATATTTCGCTTTACCTCCATATTTTCTTAACAGAGAATCCCATTGGACCAAGAATACATCTGCGATAGGATAAATGAACCTTCCGGCAGTAGAAGGAGTAGTTATCCTTGATAAACTTTCTATATATATGATTTTTATACCTAACAATTTACCAACGTAACAAAAAGGAACAGCTATCTCTCCAGCACCTGTAGTCACAATAACAGCAGGCTTTTCCTTAACTAATATTTTTACAGAAGCGATCATTGTTTTTATCAATAACAACTTGCCCCTAAGATCCCATCCTTCGAATTTGACAAAATAAGCATTTTTAAGATTCATAGTTGCCTCGGATTTAAACGTTACAAAAAAATATTCATGCCCTTTAAATGCATCTAATAACCTAGACATCTGAACCAAATGTCCTCCATGAGAACAAACCAGACATATTTTCATTTTCATCATCTCCTATTTCATTTTTTTCTATTTCTATATTTAGCAAGTATAAAGAAAGAAAGAATCGATATAAATATCCCAAATCCAGGAATTTTTTGAGTTGTAGTTTTTGGTATAGTAACTGTAACCGTCGTCGTAGTCGTCGTAGTCGTCGGTTTCAGATCAATAGTTGTCACAATAGTAACATTATTATCATTATTATCAGTAGTTCTATTTGTCTTATTATTTTGAGTTACGACAGCACCAGTTCTCGGAAAGTCGCTTTTATTTCCAGGAAATGTCAGGTTATGGATCTCATCTATGTTAGTAAATCCATCTCCATCTGAGTCTAAAGGTTCTATTACTTTGTATGCTTGATTTGTATCCATGTTCAAATTACTTTTTATAGCCATTCCATATGGATTTAAATTAGTTGTATTCTGAAGTTGGCCAGGAATATGACATGTGTCACACGTATCAAGCCTTGTTCCAGTAGTATTATACCTTGTATTAAAACTATCCAGAATTTCTGGAAGTGCAGTCGCAGTACCTATTATCATAGTAATTACTATGATAGATATTATCCATGCTCTAATATTACTTCTTATCTCTCTACTGACCATGATCTTTTCTCCAAAAAATTTATTTATTTTTAAACACCAACCTTGATATAGAATGTAAAATTATTCCGGTGAATGCCATAAATGTTCCTACCAATGTTAATAACGCCATTACCAGTGTAGGTCCAAAACGGAGCCTACCTCCGTTATAAAAATCCTGCAGAAAAATTAATCCCATACCTAATCCAATTGTACCCATTATCAGTCCTGGAAAAGTAAAATAATATAACGGTCTCCTAAATTCCATATCCTGTAAAACGTGAACTAACACTTTCAATCCATGAATGAAAGCATTTTCCGTAGAACAATCAACATCATATCTTACTCCAATATCTACTTCTTTGATTTTTAATCCTGCACTTGCAGCTTCGGTCAGCATTTCACTCTCTATAGAGAATCCATTTTGCCCAAAGCTAAACTTCTTCGCAGAGTCTATATCAAATGCTCTAAAACCACTTTGCGTATCAGTAACACGCATACCACTATTCATGCTTGTCATATGGTCGAGCACCATTTGCCCAATACGACGAATAAAAGGTATGTTGCTACCATTTAAATATCTACTACCAATAACCATGTCTGCCTCAGTAGATAATATTGGTGCAATTACTTTTGGAATTTCATCAGGATCATGTTGACCATCTGCATCTATAGTCACAATTATTTTTGTCCCATTATCGAACGCGGCATAGAAACCTGTCTTCAGTGCTTGTCCTTTTCCCATGTTTGTAGAATGACTAATGACATCAGCACCTGCAAGTCGTGCTATTTCAGCAGTATCATCTACACTACCGTCGTCAACTACTAATACATGGTTAGCATATTTTTTTGCTTTAATGACCATGCTACCAATAGATACTTCCTCATTACGGGCAGGAATTATAACCATTACTGGCATTTTTCCTCCTTTATCTTACATGTCCTTCTATTTTTCATTGTTTCCTCCATACACCTATTATTAAACTTTTCGTATTTATGAAGATAATTTATGAATCACTATTATTACAAACGCCAATAATAAAGGATAAGAATATATGTTGATAACACGTGAAGTATATCCATTCCAATATTTTGTGCTTGAAACTAACAACGAAATCGACAGAATGATAATCAGAACTATAGATACAAATTTTCCTATTACGTCTATCATTCCTGGCAGAATTGCCTGCATATTTGGGATGATACAGATATATTGCCCAATCACTGCTATCATAACCATTAATAATATGATAGTGGGTACATATATATAAACTCTTTTAAAAGATGGAGAACTATACAACAATATCGATAAGTTCGTATCAGATTCTTTATGTAATATGTGTTGATTTTTCATAACCAAATATATTGGTACAAGCATGATTCCATATATTATCAAGTACCGCATATTACCGCCAAACTGCGGTATCGAAAGACTTATTATTCTCAATAAAGGTAATAAAGTCAGACTTTGTAAAATATTTTTTATCTTCAATGATAAATTGCCAAAAATAATTATTAGAATTATAGCCAGGAGATTAATTATATGTAGCCCTATCCCGGTAAGTATTTTACCATCAAATATCAAAATCTCCCCAATAATTATACCGATGATAGGTAAATATAACAATTTTTTCAAGTTGTATTCACCCACAAATGTAATTCCCTATATGGAATCGTAAAATTATTTTCTTTATACAAGAAAAATTCGAGTTTCATATCATTACCCTTTTTATCAGGCATAAATGTTATATTTTTTTCCCAGGTCTCATTGTTGCTCAATATCAATTTTTGAGAAGATAATGTATCGTTATTAAGAGTTATTTGTATCGTATAATTGACAGGAGAATATTCATGATTTACTACCCCGGTCAGTAAAGTAACCGAAGAGCCCAGTTTTAATGCTGTTGAATAATTATCTGCTTTTCCAGAAGGACCTAGAATATAAAATTCAGTAAATTTCTCTCCTATCTTTGGAACTGTAATGACATAATAGATCATTCCGATAGCAAAAATCATTGTAAACAGAAGTACTATAGTCAGTATTTTGTCTGTTCTATTTTGAACATTGATTTCTTTGCCAACTATGTCGTATATATTATGAAATGGTACTGAGAATTGGTCATCTTCTGGTAATTTTCTCCTTCTATATATCGCAACATATATCAGAATTATCGCATATATACACAGACTGATAAGTATTGGAATCAGTCTTATTCCAAACGGAGTATAATTCAATCCTAATCCTATCAGAGGGACAATCGCTATACTCAGACCGAAGCTTAGTGCTATTCGTTCAATAGTATCTAAATCATTTTTCTTTGGAAATAAAGCCGCTATCAATACATAGCCTGGAATAAATATGACCATTGGTATGCCGAGAATGGTTCTAATAATGGTATCGCTAAGCTCTGGAATAATGATAAATATGAATGCAGAAATAATCCATATTAATATAATTAACATATCAGAAGGTATTTCTATATTCTTTCTCATTTTTTCCAGCCTTTTTTATGATTCGTCTTTAGTCAATTAAATACTTCCAATTATATAAAAATGCAAAAATGGCGTCTTAGAACGATTATGTACAGTTTTCGTGATTCCTTACCTTACAAAACCTCACAAAACTTCATTCCGCAACACAACACCATACGTAACGTCACCGGACCTTAACTATACGTCTTTTTCATTATTTTTCTCTTGCATATGGTCTTCTCATTGTGTCGAATAATCAGCCAACGTCTTTTGCACCATATTTTTTATATGATATCTTATATAATATGTTCCAGTGATGACACCTGGCATATATAACATAATTACCATCCAACAAAATAGGAATAATTGCCATCTATTATGTATTCCGAGACTATGGTATAAATACACAATAAGCAATGTTGGCATTCCGAATATTAGTCCGAAAAATATTTTTGGTTTCATTGTTACACATCATTCCGCGATTCTGATTCACAATTTATACACAACTATCCACAGCCTCCACACCGGACAATGACACCGCCATCATCTGTCCTATAGTTCTGAATTCCATAAGTTCTAACTCTTTTATGTTTCCATCTATTGAACCTTTAGCATCTTCTATTGCATCCTTTATTTCATAAAATCCCCAACATGAATCTTCAAAATTGGGTTCTTCTATTATATAACCACAAACGTTTCCTGTAATGTACTTATCGTATGTAGCCACTTCTTGTCTGAGAATTTCTTTTATTTTATCTATCTGTTCTTCTGTTAGATCTTCACAGTTGAAATTGAAATCTTTTTTAGCCTTCTCTTTTGTTACATAAATATATCCAACTTGCCCAGAATCCCAGCGGTCATTAAACGAATAAGTACGCATAGTAATTCCACTATGGTCATAAAGATACAATGGAAGAATTATTAAGTTATGTTCATTTTCTTTTAACCATTCCTGGAATTGGTCTATAGACATCAAATGTTTGTCCCCAAGATTATATCTCTTATGGAAGCATGTCATTGTTCCAAGATTATCCCAATTTCTTGGATCTTCTGTGGCATCGTCAGGTCTTATATGTATTATATGACCTTTGTATTCTATTGTTTCTATATCATCATTCATATTTATTTCCTTGCCTTACATTACATTACCTCACATAACCTTTCAATGCACTACAAGACATCACCATACATGACCAGACCTTAACTTGGACACTCTTGGAATTGAACCGTTCGTATCCAAACTTTCTATTTTTCAAAATATTCGTGTAACGAACCGCACAGTGAGTATAGCGACTCGTTACCTGAGCTGTCAGGTACAGAACTGCGTATATTCATCATTACACGCAGTTCTTATGCACACATTATTGTCTCAAATCGGAGATACTTTCACGTTGTCGCCTTCACATTATCACTCCCCTTTTTCTTACACAATCTCTGCTTCCCATTCTTGTAATTGCTCATCATCTTCTACGCTATCAAGCCTGAATCTCTTTGGATGCTTCACTATCTCAGCAAGCCTATCCTCTGCCATCTCGGATGTATCACAATCCTGTATTATGATGACGCAATATTCCGAAACGAAACGGTAATCTCTTTTCATGGTTAATCTCCTTCCTTTTTATTATTCTTCATTTTTAAATTTTACCTAAGTCTTTCCAAGTCCTTAAAAGTATATCTCTGCTTCCTGGATCTTCCAAGATCGTCATAAATTGATGTTTAAAATCAGGACCATCCCTCTGTAGTAAAATATCCTCCTTCAGTTTTTCTGCCCATTTCATAAAATGAGGTTTCAATATTGTTAAAAATATTTGGTATGCATCATCGCAGGACACGTTTTTCTTTTTAGCAAAGGCTTCTATGAAGACATAAAAATCTTCATATAAGTTCTTTTCCTCTTCCATTTTTCACCGTCTCCTATTATATTATTCTTAATTATTGTCTATTTGATCCCTTCTCACAACATCTCTGACTGCTTTTTCAAATTCTTCTAGCAATCTTTCAGTTATCAATATAGTACCGAGAAGTTTTGCCTTTATGACTCTTAACCTGTATTCTTCTGGAGTTAGGTATGCATCATAAATATTTCCGTGTTTATCTCGCATCTGCACTTTATATAGTTCCCACTTTTCATCCTTCCTCATAGGAGCGTGTAAAATTTTTACTATTTCATCCATAAATATCAGTATATTCCAATATTCACACGTACGATAATCATATCATCAAAATTTCGCCGTCTTTGGGGATATATCCAACATAAAGCTCTGGCTCATTTCTGATATTTTCTGGAATGCACTCATGAATCTTCTTTCCATCTATATTCGAAGCAACAACTTCCTGCTTATAAATCGCGACAAAGTTACCCCTGTATTTCTTCGAGAGTTTGCCCGATTTCATTACATTCTCATTGAATGCATCCAACTGTTTAACCATTTGTTCCACATCTTTGTTTAAATTCTGGCATAATTCACCTCTTTTTCATCCCTGCTTCAATTCACTTACTCGTCTTATAATCGAATAATTATGAACAATGGCTACAAACCCACACCCTCCTTATAACTCTTCCATCTCCAATTTAATGGAACATTTTGTCTTTGCCGGTTTGTCATGGGTTTTAACCACAACAGCACTCTCTAATGTTATTTCCTTAGGCAGACATTTTTCAAATCGAGAAATAATTTCCTCAATTTCTCTTTCGCATTCTTGTTTTTTTGTCTTTATTTCTTGAAAATCCATATTTATTTACTCCTTACGTTACATTACCATACATCATAATACAACGCATCACAATGCATAATTTGACCACACGTAGCCATACCTTAACTATGATACTCTTGGAATTGAACCATTCGTATCCACGTCTATATTACATGAATATTATCCTTTGGTTTATTGTGTTGTATATAGTCGAGATATTGGAATAGAAAACCGTCTGACAAGTTCGGATAACTGTTCTTGTCAATTGTTCGTTGCATCTCTGGATTTAAAAATGCTTTATTATCAACTATGTGCTTGAGGAGTTTTCGTCTCAACATCTTGCGACATGTAATAGTGTATTTATATTGGTCAATTAAAGATTGAATGTTTGGGTCGAGTGGAATTTCTTGTTGAAGAATGGATATTTGATTGTTGATGATGTCTATATACTTAGACAGATTGATTGTATCTGCTGTATGTTGGTCAAAGTCTGAATTTGAATCAGCTATTACCTTCCCATGCATACTGATGAGTTTTTCTCGCACATTCCTCATTATTTGGATAGTTGATTCCAAGAAATCTGTGGGATCGAGTTTCCTTATCTTCTTCATACTATCTCCACTATTACCCTTCTTATAATTGCTAATCATCTTCTGCATTATCAAGTCTAAAATCATGTGGACTTATCACAATATTCCTTAGTCTTTCTAATGCTTCCTCTGGACTATCCAACTTTACCTATTCCCGTACGATTTTGTATCTACAAGCTTCATCTAATTCTGTATCTGTTATCATTTTCCACCATTTTTTTTGTTGATAGATTGCGAAATCCTATCAACTATATCATCAGGACTTGACACCAAATGACCATAATATCAAGCATCCTCATCTTTATATTAAGATTCTTTTGCTTTAGCAGTCTTTAGACGGCCAAGAGCTTCATCACTAACTTCTACCGTCGTCATAAATATAATCCACCATAATATTTTATAGCACTACTATGACTTACTTTTATATAAACTTTATGTAATACGATAAGTGCGATATAAAAATAGAGCATACGACGTCTTTTTAAGTGTTGGCAGAATAGTACCTGAAACCATCTACCAATGTACATATCGCTTATCATATATTCCCTCTTATTATTTTTTGGTCATTACAATTTCTCCAGGATTAGTACATGTTCCACTCGCTACTATCGTTCCCACATTTATGCCGCTATTTATACCTGTATGGACATTATCTCCCATTATTACTCCAAGCTTTCTTCTACCAGAATCAAATTTTCTTCCTGCTATATCTACAATTATTGTCCTATCATCATGCCTAAGATTAGCAACTTTTGTACCTGCTCCAAAATTACAATTTTCTCCGATGATACTGTCTCCAACGTAGCTCAAATGTCCGATATGTGTTCCATTCATAACAATACTATTCTTTATCTCTACAGCATTTCCAATTCTAACATTATTGCCGATGCTTGTAGCCGATCTTATATAACAGTTAGGTCCTATATCACAATTATCTCCAATGACCACCGGTCCTGTTATATAAACACCATTCCTTATGATAGTACCTTTGCCTATTGCTATATCTCCTTGTAGAGTGGCATAAGGTTCGACATTTCCTAGTATTTCCCACTTTTTTTTGTCTCTTAACATAATCTCATTTGCTTCAAGCATATGCCAAGGAAATCCTATATCTTGCCATCTTCCAATTGTTATATATCTCAACTCATTACCTGAGTCTATCATGGATTGGATAGAATCTGTAATTTCATACTCCCCACGCTTGGAAAGTCCAGTATTGTCTATTATATCGAATATAGACCGATCAAAGATATAAACTCCAACATTCGCAAGATCTGATGTAAACTCTTTTGGCTTCTCAACAATTCTATCTATTTTTTCTCCTTTAACATATAATATTCCGTATTGTTCAGGAGATCCTACCTTTTTGGCTGCCAAAACTGCATCTCCTTTTGTATTACAGAGTCTTTCAATATCTTTACCATCTATAAGTGTATCACCATTTATTACAAGGAATCTTGCGTCAATAGAGTTTCTTGCTGTTACTATTGCTCCAGCAGTTCCATTCTGGACTTTCTGTTCGATATACTCTATATTAACTCCAAAATTTGAACCGTTCCCAAAATATTCTATTATTTTTTCTTTGTGATATCCTACTACCATACATAAATCTTTGATACCAGCAATTTTCAGCTCTAGTATTATATGTTCAAGCAATGGCTTATTTATAATAGGCAACATGACCTTTGGCCTGTTCTCAGTGAGAGGACCCATCCTTGTTCCCTTTCCTGCCGTAATAATGACTGCTTTCATATTATCACCATATTAACCTTTTTTTATTAATTATTTTCACATGCTTTTTTAACTATTCCTTGCGCTTTTTCATATAGGTCATCACATATACTTGCTGACTCTGCAGTTATTCTTATTATTGGTTCTGTACCACTAGGCCTTATTAGTATCCATCCTTCATCAAGGTCTATTCTAATACCATCCAACATACTAATCTTACCAAGATCGAAATCTCCTAATTTATCAATCTCTCTGACTATCTCTTTCATTGCTTCTTCTCTATTTGAAGATTGGATCTTACCCCTTTTTATAGGATACTCTGGTATCGAATCTATAAGTTTATTTAAGTCTCCCTCTTCATCCACTATCTCAACCAGCCTTGCTGCCGCATATATACCATCAGGGCACATAGATATTCTTGGAAAAATCAGTGCGCCAGAAGGCTCTCCACCAAATTCTCCTCCAGTCTTGCAAAGCTCTTCTGAGATATATATATCACCAACTCTTGTACGTGAAATTTTTATTTTTTTTCTTTTATGATCTTTATTTAATATATCATCAATTACTGCAGACGTATCAAGTGGTACTACTATTGCAGTTTTAGCTTCTCTGGTGGAGAATAGAGCCAGCAACTTATCTCCATCGATAAAACGTCCTAAATTATCAACAGCCATCATTCTATCAGCATCACCATCATGTGCTATACCAATATCTGCACCAGATGCTTTTACTGTCGCTTTTAGTTGACCTAGATTTATATCTATAGGTTCAGGATCTCTTCCAGGAAAATGGCCATCTGGTTGTGAATTGATAGTTATTACCTCACAACCCATGCCCCTAAGTACGTATGGGGTGATAACAGAAGCCGCACCATTACCACAATCAACCACAACTTTTAAATTAGATCTCTTAGTATTTTTCAGTATAATATCATGATGAGTTTCCAGAGCATCATCCATAACACTTAAATCGCCTGTTTTATCCCATTTTGCATACCGAAACTTTTTCTCTGCCAATATATGTTCTATCTCTTCTTGCCGCCCTGTATTAAAGGACATTCCATCTTTAAAAAATTTCATACCTGCGTACTGTGCAGGATTATGAGAAGCGGTTATCATAATACCGCAATCATATTTTTTCGAAGCAATAGCTAAAGTTGGTGTAGGAACCATACCAACTTTAACAACTTTACTTCCTGCAGATAGCAAACCTGCCACGATAGCATGTTCAATCATTTCACTTGAAATACGAGGATCGTGACCAACTACTACTTCAGGATAAATGCTACCAACAGCAAGTCCAAAATTCAGAGCGAGCTGAGGGGTTATTTCTTCGTTGGCTATACCTCTAACTCCTGACGAACCAAATTGTACCATAAATTAATTCACCTCACAATTATATATGTTCGTTATCAAAGTATATATCTTTTTAGGCTATACATCATTTCACAGTCACACATTTCGCCAAATTTCTCGGCTTATCTCAATTTTTATGATATTCCTTATATACATGATTCCAGATTTCTCCACGAATGATTCGCTCTACTGTCCTCTTATGAACTCCAAATCTTTGAGCAATTTGTTCTGTAATATAGCATTGTCCGCGCCGATGCTTTAACAATCCTTCTTTATATAATTTATGAATATCTTTCACCTGATCTTCTGTTAGTATTGAGTTGCCGTTTCTTTCTCCTATTGGTTGTCTATTACACTTAACCTTATATTGCATGTTTTTTAATTGATTTCCCAGTTCTAAATGATTTGGATTACAACAGCTTGGATTATTACAAAGGTGTTGAACCTGAAATCCATCAGGTATTGTACCTTTTGATAGCATATATGTCACACGATGAGAAAATGCCATCGTATCATGATCTACGCTAAACGCTCCATATCCTGATATAGCAGTATGCAGTCCAATTCCAGCATTCGTCCTTATTGTCTCTTATATCAACTTTGCTCCAGAATCTATAAAAATCGTATCTATCTTCATTATTAAATCCTTTGCTATCAAATACCTTTTCTACGTTTCTTATTTCTTTCATTCAATTTCAACTTCTTTCTTAGCTCTTCATCATTTCACAGTCACACACTTCGCCAAATTTCTCGGCTTATCAGGATCGCAACCTCTAAGCAATGCTAATTCATATGCAAGGATCTGCATCGGAATTATCTGTACTATCGGATTGAAATTTCCAGCTTCTCTCACCTTTATATGGAAATCGAAAACTTGATCATTCTTTGGCCCTACCCCTATTACAAAAGCTCCGCGTGCCTTTATCTCCATAGCATTGCTTATTATTTCTTTTTCATTTTCTTTGCTCGTAAAAACAATATATGGGACACCTTTTGATATAAGTGCATTGGAACCGTGCTTTAGTTCTCCTCCTGCAAATGCCTCAGCATGGACATAGGAAGCCTCTTTTATTTTGTGTGCAGCTTCCATGGCAGTCGGATATTGTAGTCCCCTTCCTATTAAATAAAGATGATCTTTATCTTTTAATATTTTTGCCAGATTTTTGACAGATTTCCTTGTATGTTCCGAAGTTAGATAATAGATGCGTCTTGATACATCTTTCAATTCATCTATACCACTATCAATACCTCCGTTCAACTCATACGCTAAGAGACTAAGTATTGCTAGTTGTGATGTATATGTTTTGGTTGAATTTACCGCAATTTCAGATCCGGCTCTTTGTAATATTGACTTATCCGATTCTCTTATAAGTGTTGAACCTACACTATTTGTTATGCATATTACTTTGGAACCCTTTGATTTTGCGACACGTATCGCACCTAATGTATCTGCAGTTTCTCCGCTCTGGGATACAGCAATAATTAGACTTTTTTCTGTTAGGAAATGACTAAAATGTTCAAATTCAGAAGCTACGCAAAAGTTTATATGAACCCTTGCAATCTTCGAAAACAGGTACATCCCAGTAATACATGCATAAGATGCCGTTCCACAAGCCACTATATATACACCATGAGCATTTCTTATCTCATCGGCCACATCTTTTATTATTTGTTTTTCTATATTGGAAATTCTTTCTATTACTTCTGTTTGTTCCATTATTTCTTTAATGAAGAAATGATCGAAATTACCTTTTCTTACCTGCTCAATATCCCATTCTATCCTTGATACAGGTCTCACAACAAAACTATTTTGGAGTAGATTGAATATTTTTAATTCTTCACCTACACCATCTACCATAACCATATCATTTTCTTCAAGAAAAATTACATCTCTGGTATATTCGAGAAAAGCTGTAATATCAGATGCGAAATAATATTCCCCATCACCTATACCTATTGCAAGAGGGGCTTCTTTTCTTATAGCGATCATCTTTCCATCGTTGTTCAATACGACAATCGCATATTGTCCATCCAGGCGTTCTAATGCCATTTTTGTAGCATCTATGAAATCATGACCATTTCTCATATAATACTCTATTAAATTTGGAATTATCTCTGTATCTGTATTTGAATGAAAAATGAAGCCATGATTTTTCAAGAATTCTTTCAGTAACTGAAAATTCTCTACAATACCATTATGGACAACCGCTATTTTTCCATCGTTTGATAAATGTGGATGAGAATTCTCTTTCGTAACTCCGCCGTGTGTTGCCCATCTCGTATGCGCAATTCCTACAGTTCCTGGAATTTCATCCAACTGATGAATCTTGTGAACTTCTTCTATCTTTCCTGCATCTTTTTTAACGTTAATCTTGCCGTCATTAACGCAGGCTATTCCGCAAGAGTCGTATCCTCTATATTCTAAACGTCTTAGCCCATTAAGAAGAATGGGACCTACATCTCTTTTTCCTATATAACCTATTATTCCGCACATAGTTTCACCTTTGTTTTTCTACATTTTTTTATAATTCTATCTAAATATACTCAGAAGAGTACAAGCAAAACAAACGCTTATAATACCTCCGAGCATGTTAAGATATAGTCAAGACAAGCAAGATTTAACTCCAATGCTGTATAAATACTTACATACACACTTATAGGAATTATTGTCGTACAATATCTGTTTAAATCCAACAGTGTCAAAACCATATCAAAGCTATAATTTTTCTTCATATTTTATTTTTTCTATCTTTGTAATATCCTTCCTTTGTATTATAATTGATATCAATACAATGATAATTAACAATACAGCAACTCCAACATTTTCACTCGATATCATAGGTTCTCCTATCGTTTTAATGTTTATGATGTTTTCACTAATTCCAACGTTAAATATTATACCATTATTGAAAATTAATTCTATCACAGAATAGAACACTTTGTTATAAAATGGATATAATAAAAATATCCCTCCATCGAATATATCAAGCAATAAATGGGAACCGAGATAGAAACATATTATTCCAGAAACCTCTCTCATATCTTTCGCGAATATAAATATCAAGATTGGAATAATCAGAATAAATATGTTGTGGAAAGTCGCCCTGTGAAATAGAAAAATATCAACATCAGGTAATGTACCAAAAAAACTGAGTAAAATTATATTTTTCTGACTTATTTTCAATCTTTTTGAAAATATAAGTAATATCGTAATAGGAATAAATATATGATTAAATAGTGATGACATCGTTTTTTACCTTCAATAACTTTAAAGTAAATGCCTTTGTCTATTCCCGTACAAGTTTGTATCTACAAGCATCATCTAATTTCAGTTCTATTACAGACTCTCCCACACTATTCTGTCTGGTATCAACCACTTTTCCAAATAAAACCTTATCATCAATTGCTACTACTATTGAATCTCCAGTCTTTATATTATGTGTCATTTAATTACCTAAGTTCTGCGCCTATTACAGTATGCGTTGCGGTAACATATTCGCCCTCCCTGATAGTATCAACAAGATTATTCAGGGCACTCAATCCATCGACATTGCTTATAACAATAAAGTCGAACTCTCCGAATATGTGATATACGTCTTTTATTCCATTTATCTTTAAAAGCTCCTGATATGCCACTTTCTCATGGCCCGGCACTATATTTATAAATGTAACTCCTATTACCATGTTATTTTCACCTATTTTTATATGCTATATATATGTTCAAAGTCTGTTTTATATTTTAGTTTTTTGGTTGTTCAATCGCTTCCACTTCCACTAGCATCTCCTCCATCTCCACCAGAATCACCTGATGATGAACCGCTCGAATCAGAACTATCGGATGATGGAACTTCTGCTGTAGTTTCGTCTATTTCGTTAGATGGGATGGTCACATCTTCTCCTGGAGCAACAAAACTACTATATTCCTCTTCTGTGATTTGACCACTAGATTTTTGAATAGTAGTAACCTCAGAATCAGACATGGCAACATATCCAGTTGAAGATTTTGAGTCTTGGATAGCATAACTATATCCGCCATTGTTATTCATAAACAAAACGTAGTATATCCAGAATGAAGAACCATCTGATCGCGTTACATTTACTTTATAAGTCTGATTAGTAACCGGTTTTTTAGTATTCTCAATACACCCAGAAGATGATGAAATGATTACCATTATTAGTATCCAATATATAAATTTATATTTCATCTTATCTCACCTTTTTTGATTCCAAGTCCAGACAGTTAACAGTGGTCTTCATATCCGTCAACTTAACAGAACAGTATTCTCTCATTTTATTTCATGTGCTCCTTTTTCCAAATTTATCTTGTATCAATTGCCACAATTCAGATTTGTTGGAACCATAATTTACCTCCCATATTCCAATACCTGCAATATTAGCAGAATTAACCAGATCATATTTTATTGCCAAAGATTGTACATCATCATAATGTCCCTGATACCATTTTCCATCTACTTGATATTTGTACCATGGAGTTTGCCATGTATTGTCCCATATTCTACCATATTGATTTGCCCTATCTTTCATATCTTGATATGTATAAGATATACCTTGAGATAAAGTTAGTGACTCTATATCTCCATTTTCCGTATTCCATTCTAATCCATAATATGGAACACCAAGCAATAGTTTATTTTTATCGACAATATTAGAATAATAATTCACACTATCCCTTATTGATGAATCATTATTATAAGAATCTATTGGGGCTACAGAACCTGCAGTATCACCTCCAGACCAATGATAATCGTATCCCATTATCACTGCATAATTCACATAGTTTTGTATGGCGGCCAAATCAAAAATATTAGTATTATAATCTCCATTGATATCTATGCTAATTCTATAATGATGATTATAATTCCACAATTTAGCACTAAGATCTCTCATAAAGTTAGTCATTAATAACTTATTATCGCCTCCAGTAATTGAGTTTATATCGTCTATATTTTCTATATCAACATCAACACCGTCAAGGTTATTTCTTTGTATGAAATATAACGTATTATTCAAAAAATTGTCTTTAGAAGTTGTTAATAAAGCGTCTGTAGTTATGTTATCTTTTGGTTGTATCGATATCACTACTTTCGCATTATTTTTATGCGCAAGTTTTATCAGATCTTTTTGCACGTTTGAGTCATTTATATTAATATTTCCGTCCGCAGTAGGGTAAATAAAATATAATGCGAGTGTCGACAATAGATCAAATCTTATATTCTGCCAACTACTTTGGTTAGTATCTAATGGATAAAACCCTTGAACCTCTTTGTGTGTCAAAGATGATCCGGCCACTATCAGCACTAGAATAATTCCTATAACAGCCCCTATCAGAACAATTATTTTTTTCATATTATATCATATTCCCAGTTATTCATATTCCTTCTTCATACAGCATAGTATTTTAATACATCATACCCACGGCATATATTTCTTGATCATATTTATTATACGTCTATACAAAGATTCAGGAACTACCTGTTTAATAGCATTATCGACTATTTTATTTCCAGTCAATGCAACTTTGTCATAACTCACATTATTATTGCCAACTGCCAATTGAATTGCACCGACTTCCGTCGGCATAGGTTCCAATACTATCGCAAAATTGGACAATCCATCTGATTTTAATTTGAATTGTTCTATCGAAGAATTTGAACTTGAATTATCGACATGTAGATCTTCTATACCAACAGGTATCCAAGAATTGTTGACATATCTATACACGTGTATAACATTATCGCTCAAATTTGACTTATTAACATTAACGACAACTGTGGAATTTGATATATATAGATACTCCTCATTTTGTTTTATCGTATCGAGCATCACTGAAAAGAACTTATATGCATTACTCAGATAACTAGGTGTAGGATTACCTTTTAATATCGATACCTTAACAGTGACATCTCCGTAATTTCTAATCCCATAGAAAGTCACATTATCTACCAATCCGTTGTTGAGGAATTCTACCGTGTTACTATCATTATGGCGTATTTCTGAATCCCTTCTTTCATAATAAATCGTATTTGGATCATAGGTACTCACATCACCACCTCCGCCTCCACCGCCATCCCCACTATTATATACCGGTTTTATTGTAACCACAACCGTAAAATCTATTATACGAGGCGGTCCTTGAGTTTTGTATGCAGTAATATTCCAATGATATGTCCCTTGTTCTCCTTTAGATGTATTGTAAATAAATTCTCCTGTAGTGCTATTTATTGTAGCATTGGTAGCATTTGTCGTAAAGCTGACAGTATCATTATCGAGATTATACAGTATTGGCATTATTCTAAGTGTATCACCCGCATAAACGTCATATTCTGCCCATACATTACTAAAGTCGATAAGATTATTAGGTATTTGTATGCTCATAAAAAGCGGTATAGGATTCTGTACCCCTCCGTTTGAATTATTATATGCATATACAGAAATATTGATAATTCCATGAGGTACTGATGTTACATTAATAGATTTATTAGTCGTAAGATTTATCCATACAGTACCATTTATAGATGAGCCACTCACGCTCACATTGTAAGAGTCTGTAATATTATCATCCGTACCATTACCTCCTGTTCCATTATTCCATTCGAACACTGCCCAAAAGTTACCAGATGACTGATTTATCTCTACACATATCGGTGGCGTATATAACGGTATCGACGCATTATATTGCGCTGGAGTCAAATTTATAGTATCTGTATATGTCGAATTGACTGCATAGATTTCAACCTGATAATTGAGTCCTGGTATCGCATTAAAGGTAATATTCATGTTGGTCACATTCGGAAGCCATAAACCATTAACGATGACACGATAATAGTCTGTCATATTCCCACCAGTTCCTTCACTCCAGCCTAGTCCGATAGTATTATTTGTTACAAATGATGTTGTCACGCTTGTCGGAGTTGATGGGATGTATACCGGTATCGACGCATTATATTGCGCTGGAGTTAAATTTATAGTATCTGTATATGTCGAATTGACCGCAAATATTTCAACCTGATAATTGAGTCCTGGTGTCGCATTAAATGTAATATTCGTGTTGGTCACATTCGGAAGCCATAACCCATTAACGATGACACGGTAATAGTCTGTCATATTCCCACCAGTTCCTTCACTCCAGCCTAGTCCGATAGTATTATTTGTTACAAATGCTGTTGTCACACTTGTCGGAGTTGATGGGATGTATACCGGTATCGATGCATTATATTTTACTGACGTCATATTCTGAGTAACGATATTTGTTGCATTGACCGCAAATATTTCAACCTGATAATTGAGTCCTGGTATCGCATTAAAGGTAATATCCGTACTGGCCGTCATGTTCGAAATCCACGTACCACTTACGAAGATCCGATAGTAATCGGTCAGATTCCCACCAGTTCCTTCACTCCAGGTCAGCCCGATAGTATTATTCGTTACAAATGCTGTTGTCACGTTTGTCGGTGTCTGTGGTATATATGTCGGTAGCAACGGAACAGTTATATTCAGATATGCTGGGATAGGATTCACAGTAATCCCATTCGTAGTATTGACAGCATAGACACTTACATTGATCAGCTCTCCAGGAAATACCGTGATATTTACAAATGGATATATAGTATCATTGATCCGTGTTCCGTTCACATATACATTATATAAATCAGTATTATTACTTCCTATTCCAGGACTCCATGAAACATTCATATGGGAAGTCGTTAGGCTCATATATGTAACTCCAGATATATTTGTAGGACTAGGAGGTATATATCTTGGTAAAGCTACCACTCCGAAGTATCCAGACAATGTGGTTACCGTAACACTGCCATTATCAGACAATTTTTTCAGATAGTTGCTGACGTTTTGAAAATCTGATATTAGAAATTCTGTCGACGCATTAGTAGCCGCATTAGGTGGTGCGTTAGGATCATCAGGAGAAAATGTACCTACTATCTTATGGAATATTATCTCAAGAGTTCCATTTGATGCAACTGCATTATTTATTTGATTTTCAACAGTAGTATCATTATCAGTTCCATCGCCAGTCCCACCTACTGTTTCATAAGCCTTCATCATAAAGATATCAGGACTACTCAGGTTATAATTTGGATAACTACCATTTGGAAGGTCTGTGGTTCTTGCCGCAACATAATGGTTTGCCTTCAATGCGTTAATAACGGTAATATTGTACATACCATCTGGATAGGCAAAATACATTGATCCTCTTGGAAATCCGTTATTAAATAGCCAGTCCTGACTTGTACTGAGTTCATAATTTAATGTTGTACCATTAACAGTCGTTAGGTCTACATGCGAAACAGTATGGCTTCCTAAATCCCATCCTTTACCATATAATTGAGTCAACTGGACAACATTCATGTAATTATTCGGTTGACCGTTCCATGCTAGATCTGGTTGTCCAGTGATTATAAATTCTACACCCTTCTGACCATTTGCGTCCATAATTGGTGTAGCGTTTTGAAGTACGCTTTCCCAACCATCATCAAATGTCATTATCACCGTCGCACTTTGTGCGGCTGTTACAGTTCCGGTAAGTGCCACGAGGCACACCATAATTCCTACTAATATTTCATTTTTTATCATAATTATCCATCGTTTTTTAATAATAACGTCGTTGTCTTCTTCTTTCTCCATAATTTCAGAAAGCCGGTTGATGTGTCAGTCTTGATATTATTGACACCTGTCACACTACCGCCCTTATCTTTACGTCCAGATCTCGTAGACCATGCTCCGTTCCATACCGTTAACCAAGCCAGTGGGACAAGTATAGTCGATTGTAAAACAGCAATTACCGCGAATATTATTCTATACGGAACACATGCAATCGTCGACTTATCATACCTGTATATATTCAAACCATGCAAGACCGCTATATATGTCGTACCAATCAAGAATAAAAATGCAGCATTATACTGCCCGTGTATCGGCTTGATAATCAACCAAGAAATTGTTACTATAGGATTGAGTACAGCAATCAATATCTGATAACTGTAAAAGTATAATGGTACCGGAAATGGTTTTTTCCACATATACTCTGCAGATATAACAGTACCATACACCCATGCTCTATTCCACCGCAACTGTTGCCTAATAAATTGCCTAATATCTTCTGGTACTATCGTACTTACAATCGCATTTGATTGATATACAACTCTGCTTTTCCGTGGTTTCAACACATTCACCGTTAAAGTACGGTCATCTGCCTGAGATTTTGCGAAAATTCTCATAAGCAACGATTCATCTTTTTTAGGTTTAACGCCTGTATATTCTCCGTACCATTGATCCATAGTCTCTTTGACTGCTGTCCTACGATATGCCGCTAGAATACCAGAACAACAAGTCGTACAACCAAATACCGACTCCATTCCTTTTATTAACCTGAACATTTCCTGATACCAGAAATGCTGTAACCTAGTGAGTAAATTCACATCTTTATTTGCAGCTTTACCGTGCCCACATACCGCAACCACGTTTGCTTGTAAGAACGGTTGCATCATCAGAGCTATTGCATCTTTTTCAACGAAACTATCTGAGTCTACACACATAATTATATCTCCTGAGGATACATTAAACCCTTTAGCCAGAGATATTCTCTTCCCAAGATTCTTTTCGTTTTTTATGAATATTAAACGATCAGATTCTATTTCTTGTATCTCTGCAGCAGTATTATCTGTACTACCGTCGTCTATGGCAATGACCTGCAATAATTCTTGCGGATAATCACTATCTAAAACCGCTCTGATAGTCTTTCCTATAACTTCTTCCTCATTCTTGGCAGGTACTATTACAGAGACTTTAGGTCTATGTCCTTTATCAGGGATAGGTTTATATGTATAAGTGGTTATATACATGAAAATCAAAAATGCCGACATTGATATAGAATAAACCCATAAAATTGTAGTCTGATAACCATCTGTCTGTACCAAAAATATAGGAACCAATCCAATCATCGTTAAACCAATTATTATAAATGCCGTAAGAAATATATTTGTCTTCTTGAACATTTCATTCATTTTTTCCATTTTAATACCTCCTTTTTTGTCCTCTTATCCTCTTCAGATAATATGAAACGTTTCATCTTTGAACAACAGATCGCTCATACCTTTCGGAAGTTTCCAGTGTCCATCTATTTTTATCCCTATCACAACATTATCGGAGGTTGTATTAGTCTTCCCAAATCTCGACTCTGTTCTTGTATAAAATCCGATAATCTTATCATCTTGAATATCCCAAGTTGTCATAGAAGGATAGAATAATTTAGATATTTGGAATATCAATTCTTTTTCTGTTGGAACTTTTGGGAGCTTTTTATCAACATCTTTCATTTCATCTCCAAAAACAACCCATGCATTACCATCGTTATATAATAACTCAAGTTTTTCTGAATCAGCAGGATATGTTCTATCGAGAAATACCATTGATTTGATATTATTTCCTTTCATGTATTCATAAATTGTTTTTACCATTTTTACAGAATCACGGACTCTATTATTTTTCTTATTTTCTGTCATTATATTCCTTACCTTACCAAACGATACATAACGCCACATCACCTTACAATACAAAATCTCACATCACTATATCGCACGTCACCAAACCTTAACTGGACGCTCTTGGAATTAAACCGTTCGTATCCACATTATATTCCTTACCTTATAAAACCATGCATGACATAACCGCACAATATACTGCCAAACATTACACCACATTACCTTAACTAGGATACTCTTGGAGTTGAACCGTTCGTATCCATAATTATATCCCCTTTTTATACACATTATTTTGAATAATCGAATTCAGATGTGCGCATAACTATTATAATATACAGTTTTCTCCCATTCCTCTACTAATCTGAGTTCATTCCGTAGTGTATATCTATCGTAGAACTCTAATCGCCCATATGGACAACGGTAATATCTTCTTCTTCTTTATTTATATTTTTAGCATCGGCTATATTAACAGCCCCTTCAAAAACTATCTTTGCCACTTTATGAGTACCACCTACGATTTTATCGTTTATAATGTGCGTTAATATATCTTGTAAACGTATCTCTATATTATATTCATGATACAATATCGATTGTACCTTCTTTAGATATTTATGTACATTACCGTCCAACGGTATCGTCTTTGTCATAAAATCACCATCGAGATTATAATACCACCATAAAATTATAATGTTATAATGTCACATAACTATATAAGTTTTTTGTAAATAGATAACTACGATTATAGCAGACTACAACAGACAGCTTTACGATATCAACACGTGCTCCTGAGCAACTATCCACAGTAACACTTACAATTATATTCCTTACCTTTCCTCGCCTGACAATACAACACTTAACCATACAAAATATGGCCAGACCCTACAGCACATTACCGTACATTATCTACCATAGAGCGTTTCCAGAATTGAACTGGTTATGCCCACCAAGTTCCTAACATCTTTTTGACGCACTATAATATAAAGAAGAGCACTTCCTTATCTTCCTTTCTCTTATAGCTAACATGCACGGCATCAGATGGTCGACTAAAAGGATCTCTAAAAAAAATAGATAATAGATTTTCTAGATCTTTTATCTCTATTTCTAAAGATCCTATTTCCAAACTTTCATCCATTTTCAACATCTCTCTATTTTATTTTATTCTTCCTCAACATATATACCGCCGAGATTATTCCAATTGTCACAACTATTTCAAATCCCGGAGATTTCTTTTCTGTATTCTCACCAGTAGTTGTAACATTTACAGTCTCACCAGCAGTTGTAACATTTACAGTCTCACCAGCAGTTGTAACAGCCCCTTCAGGAGGACCTATTGCTTTAATAGCCGTTATTGGATCATCATCGTGACCGGGCTGGGCAGAGAACTTTTTTCCATATTCTGCAAGTCCTTCTCTACTATACGTGACGTGACAAGTGGTACACGAACCGTTCCCGTATACCTCTTGAAGAGCCGAGACAAACGTTGACATTTTTGTAGGTACATCGATAGGCGGCGCACCGATAGCTCTAAGAGCATCTGTAGGATATTTAGTATGGTTAGACTGCCCAGCAAATTTGGTTCCATACACTGTCAGATTACCTCCTCCATTTAGACTGATATGACACGTAGCACACGAACCGTTACCATATACATTCTGAAATTCTGAAAAATACACCGGCAATGCTGATGCCTGAGACACCAGTGCCACAGCCACTACTATTAAAAGTAGTAATCCAGAACTCATTTTTCCTATTCCTTTTTTAACATTCATTTTCATACCTCTTTTTTTTTAATTTTTTTATATTTTTATATTCATATTTCTCACAAATCCAAACAGTACCTTACCGAGCAACATATTGCCATACCGAACAATACATAGTTCCACAAAACCCTACAATACCCTATAATACCTTACCTTGACACATCTGAATTTCTAAAATCAGATGAATATTATCATCATCTTACTGTTTATTTACTCGTGTTACTGCAAGTCTGATATCTTCTTCTTTAACTGTCGTCCTTCCTGCATGCTTTGCTAGTTCTATTGCCTCACGAGATATCTCAAGACCAAATTCCTCAAGAACTTTCGCAAGTTCAATGCTGGCTCCCTCACTTACTCTATCTGCACCTGCGCTTCTTATAACACGTTCTACCGGAGCAAGCGGAAGTATTGGTGGAACTCCTTGTGCCATTTTTTCACCTCCTTATAAATAGAAATTTATAAATATCAACTTTTTATTATCACTATTCTACATCTGCAACAACTTCTACATCTCCAGACGATCCATCAGGTTTTATCATCCTTATTTCAAGTCCTGTATATTTATCTCCTTGAGAATCCTGCTTAGGTACCTGCCTAAATTCGGCAACACCTTTGAACACCATATTCATAAAGTTGTTAAATGCTGTATTACTTCTGCAATACATTCTTGCAGATTTCATCATCTTTACGACCCACCAAACCTGTCTTGGTGTCATTCCTTCTTTAAACAGTTCTTTGAACTCTTCTCTAAGTTTACCTGCAGAATCATACATTGTCATATTTATTCCTCTTATATTCATTCATATAAATTTTCTTGCACAAAAGTTCTCAAAGCTTCTATCAGTTTTTCTTCTGTAGTCAATTCTTTTACCGGTCCCTTTTCTTTCAATATCTTTTCACAGTCATACCATGTATGTCCCTCTTGTATAGCTCTACCTATATTTTTGAGATTTATTATAATATCTTCATATTCTGCGCCACATTTTGGACATATCTGTACAAGGTAAATGCTATAATATCCTTGAGATCTCCTTACTCTCATTTTAAGTCCATCTACAAGAAATACTATATCACCTTCTTTATCAGATATCACATCAATATTAAGATTATCTCCGAACTTTTCCTTGATACACTGTATACCGTCTTCGACAAACTTTTTTATTTCTTTTTCTTTATCTTCATTTATTTCCAATTGGTCTTTGGCATACGCTTGTTTTGCATCTTCTATCAAACTCATTTTTACTCCTCCTTAATATTTTCAGTTCCTCTAGATTTCCATTTCGGTTTTATGATTCTGATCACATCTCCTTTAGCATCTACCTCTACTTTCCTGATGAAACAATATAAACAAGATAGTGTCATAATTTCTACTGGCAAATTTTTATTCTGAGAGCGGCAAAAGTCCATAGCTTTATTTTCATCCTCGCAGATCAGCATTGGTTTATCTCCAGTTATATCTGAAAATACTGCATATTTAATTTTATTTTTCAAATCCATGTTTATATCCTTTTTTATTCTCAATAATTTTCAATTACCACCTAATTGTTACATCTTCATTTTCTTTAACTCCGTATAGTAATGTTACATTACACTTCCCATGAGCAAATTTTTCTGGTACTGACATCTCTGCCCAGTAAGCGTCAACAGCATCCCCTTCTTTCACAGTCTTAAATCCGATCGTCTCCAGAGCTCTTTGTGCGATCTTTACATCTTTCGTTGAAACAGATCTTATTTGAATATTCATTATATCACCATCTATAACTCTCTATCATTCTCTATTATATGACAGATTTGTAACCTTTTTCCTTTAATTTCTTCTCGAGATCTCCATACTCTTTCCCGTTCCATATACCATATACGTTCCATACAGCCATCTCCCCGGCATTTATGTCTCCTTTATCTTCGAGCTTCTTTAGCTCTTCCACAGATTTCTCCAATCTCTCTCTTAGATTTTTAATTAGTTCTTTAAATTCATCCATATTTTATGCCACCTTTTTTCATTTTTCGTTTTTAATTTCATACCTCTTCTTCAAATCTACATTTAGACACCATTGTGCCACATCCCTGACTTTTTCCTCATATATTAATTTAGATAAGCCTTCTTCCGCGGCATTTAATATTTCAGACGTAGGTTCTTTTGTCACCATGTATTGTATAGGCATACCTATAGTTCTATATAGAACATATCTTATCTGTCTCACATGCATATATCCTGTATAATATAATAAACATATTGTAAACGGATAAGAAAGCCAGCCTCCTAAAAGGATAATAATTATAATAGGTATTACTAAGTAACTTCCACATCCCATAGAAAATCTTTTAAACTTTTGTGCGTCTTCTATTTTTCCATTGTGATAAGCATCTATAACTTTATGCTCTGCTCCATGATTCATCCTTAAATTATTGAAGCCCTTAATTCCAGAACGTTTGGCCATAAAAATAATTGACCCAATCAAAAGAATAATAACTATCATCCTAAATGTAAAAGATATTCGTAAGATCAGATCACCAATTTGTAATGGTATATATTTATGTACTATCTCTCCAAGAGAAAGAATTATAATAAAAGCCCAAAATATAATTCCAGTTTCGGAACCTTTCCCCTTCTTCAATGGCTTAATATCTCCAATTTCTATCTTTGGATACGTCTTAATTTCTATACGATAATTATATGACGAAAAGACAATTCCTTCTTGACTACTTGCCCCACCAACTATATAATGAGCCATAATCCTCCTTTTGTATTTTCTTCTTTGTACTATTATAGATTATTTTTCTTTACCCAATATTTGATTAATCTAAATAATTGTGGACTTTCTCTAGGGTATTTATCGTCGCATCCTACAACCACCACTTTCTCAAGAAACTCTGGAAATTTTCTTGCTATAAACATCTCTTGGTCCAAATCCATCACGTATATGACATCTGCCCATTCTAAAAGTTCTTCTATTGATATTCCAGAATGACTGCGTGCTGTCCCACCAGATCTGACATCATATTGAGGCCTGTTCTTTTTGAACCATATCTCAAAAGTAGGAGACCTCTGCTCGTTTCCTTCGCAAACAAATAATAAATTTTTCAATGTCATTTTTATTTCCGTTATTTTTCATTTTTCTCGATTTTTTTCAACGCTATATAATCATAAATTGTCCAGATGACATTTCCTATTCCTATTATAAGAGCTATGTAACCTATTCCCATTGAAATGTGTTGATAATCAAATACCATTTTCATAATTGAAAATAGTCCTACCAATCCTAATCCAAATACAAATTTAACTTGCACCAAATACTTTCGAATATCTTCAGTTGTCATTTTATATATACCATTCTTTTGTTTTCGGTCATCTTATCATCTAATTTATACTTTCCATATATCATAATTCCTGCCATCTCTTAATTTATCTATCAGTTCTTCGATATACTGTTGGGTATCTTCTTTAATATCAGGCAGGGTATAATTAGCATAAATACTATCTGATTCTGTTAAATCTGTTATCAGATCATCTAAAGAATATTCTGGATCTTCTGGCATGGGATGTTGGCCAACATATGCCAATATTTTTTCCTTTGTTATGTCCAGTCTTGCCGGCTTTATAAAATAGCCATATGAATCTACAACAATATTGACTTTCCTTATTTTTACACCCACGCTTTCACATCCTTTAATTAGTCCTTCTCATTTTTATCTCTTATCCACAACAATCCCGCAGCTCCGTATGTCGACAACGTTAAGCTTATATATCGGATTATACTTGCATGTTGTATCTTCACAAACCAATTCAATCAATACAGTGTCATCTTTCATTTTGTCGTCTTTATTTACGCTTGCGGAAACTATCCGTAGTGGTTTTCCACACTCAAGGCATGTATTCATAATAACTCCGTTCCTGTTAATTTTTTTTGTTATTCATCTTCGAAATTGTATCCAAAATTTCCTCAAGGTGATCGTTTGAAATATCGAGTTTTTCGCATATATATTCGTGCATATTTTCCCCAAAGTGACTATCTGGTGATGTAATCATCCTCAATATCTCTCCAACTAAGATCAGTGCATCTTTTTGATCTTGTATTAATTTCACGGTATCGTTATCTATATCTACTCCATAGATACTACTTATCACCGTTCGGAATATTCCACTATAATTTATGAATCCATTCCATTCACACCATCTACTGAATATTTCATTTTGAGACATACTATCGATTTTATCATCTTTAGATGTATCTCCTCTCTCAAGACCAAGATTTTCTCTTACGTCGTCAATGATTTTCTTATTAATTCTTTCCGTGTTTTTCATTTGGCTATATCTCCTTTAATTTTATCGGCTTTATTCATGTTATCAATGGAGTTAATACATACAAGACTTTCTGGACATTTAGCGCAATATTCAACCCCATTTTCTTTCCTAGTTTTACATTTTGTCATTTTGGCCATTAGCCTGTATGCATATGTATCTCGTGGAAAAAGCCTTGAAAATATAAATCCTCCAATCCACATATATACAATAGAAAAAGGAGTCATATATATCAAAAAGATAATCATTTTATGGATAAGATCTGTTACATCAGTCACTCTTCCAAGATAACCGAAAAGAAAGAACCCTATGATAACAGGTATCAGTTCATAATATATTATCTTAGCAATTTCTTTTCTATTCATGTAACCGCCTGCTAAATGTTGTAATGTATCAATCCTTATTCTGTAGGCTTTAAGCCATATGCCGACACACATTCTTTACAAGCAAAGATACCTTCCGCTATTTTGATCAATTTAATTGTCATCATTCTAGCATTTAGATCTTCCATACTCTTATTCAATTCTGCGTTTTGAAGAGCACATGTTCTCAATGGTATGAAAGATTTTATCCCAATTTTTTTACACCAAGAACATGTCCCTGTTTCTATCGCTTTTTCCATTTCTCCTTTTTCCATTTTTATTCTCATTTTCGTTTTTATATACACTTTTTATGTACACCTATCGATCAAAAAGATGTATAATTACCGTAGATAACGAAACTCAAAGCGTTCTGAAGTGATACACCATTATCGTTCATTTCATGCAACACCGCTCTCATTTGTCCTATTGTCAGATTATCTATCACGTGCCTAACGTTCTCCCTATTTCTCATTATACCACCTTCTTATCATCCGTTTCTTTACCTTCATTTATTTCATCACCCATCTTCTTTCCTATTTTATGCACCTCTCCCGGAGAAGGACGCTCACGCCCAAATGTAGATCCAAATATAGGATGACTTACAGGAAATAATGCATACAATTTCTTTCTATCTTCTTCACTACAATATCCAAAGATATATCCAAGATTTTTGTGTGCTATCTCTATAGTATCACAATATTTTTCATATTGTCTTAATATTTCATCGGCATCTTCTTTCGTCTCACATTTCAGACATAATGTCAAGAATTTTCCGATATCACTAAACTTCGAAAAATCTATATCACCAAATTTCCCAATAGCCTTCTCTTTGTTATCCATATATTAGCCCTCCTTTTTCCCTTTCTTTTGTTTTATCACGTAGTTTCTTGATAATGTATTGTCCATAACTCGTTATATATACCAGATTATTGATAAAACCAATTACTTTAACTCTTTTCAGTTTATTCAATAAATCTGTTATCATTGTACCATATATTATTTCGTTGGAGATTTCCTCAATAGTCATTGGACCTTTATCTGTAAGCATGAGCATAACTTCTAAAGATGACGGTTCTTTGATTAGAAGTTCTGCCAGTCCTTCTATAAGTCTAGAATCTATATCTTTCAGTCTAGGATCTGCATCTCCAATTTTAATTGTCTCTTCCATTTTAATTGCCTCTTTCGTTTTTACTTATTTTAAATTATTTACATTTATTTCTCCTTAAAGGCATCTTTTATAACATTCTTTTCCCACTCTTCTATCTCATCTTCATTCAAGAAATGAACCATTACTCTCCAATTTCCTTTATAGAGGTCACCAAATTTAATATCATGAATAAATCCCTGTGTCACTAATAGATTCTCCATCTTCTCTATTTTATTAACTATTGCTGTAATTTCAGTAGGCAAATATACTCCTACAACATTAACCTCAACAAGTACATTTGCAATATATTCATCTTCATCCAGATCTATTTCTCCAACAATAAAGCCTTCTGCAGAGAATAATTCTCTAATTACTATCTTATCAAAATATTTCATATTATATCTCCTTGGTAGTTTTCTTTTCTTCAACACTTTCTTCTTCTTTTCCTTCTTTCCTTATGTATACAGTCAATCCAAAATGATCAACAATTATCCCCATTTTCTTTAATATCCCAATGTCTATTTCTGGATATACACTCTCAGATATAATGATCATTTTGAAATCATCACTTATATCTACATTCCCAAATTCTTTCTCATGGTCATTCACATAATCTTCAAATGATTTATATCCTACCAATTCCTTAAGAATTTTGAGTTTCTCCTCTTCATCTTCTATCCGTTGCCCCAAAATAATACCATCTATCTCTTCATCTGTAACTCCGTATAATTTATCCAATTCTTCCTTAATTGACTTTTTTGACCGTTTCATGTCCATTCCCATTCCATACCGTTTTTAATACATACGTATGACTTACTTTTTCTCGTACTGATACTACAACTACAACAACCATTGTATAGAAAATTATATTCAGTAGATTGAGCATAATTATGATTCTTCTCAAATTCTTATGTTCAATAAAAAAAGGTCGGAATATGAATGCCGCCAAAAATACCGCAATTAGGACATAAAGATAATATCCGAATACGACATCTCCCATACTTATATTAATATTCATATTTTCAACCTTCTTTTATATAATATTCTAATATGATACTTTTTGCTCTTTTATATAAACTTCACCTAAATTATCTTTTATCCATTCTTTTAAATCGAGAAGTGTCAAGTCTCCATGGTCAGAACTCCAATGACAAGGAACTATAAATACTATATCTGTCTCTCCATCTTCTCCTTTAAAACCAATCCATATCTCAAATCCGTGCCCCTTATATTCCCAGTTTCCAGGATTTGTTGGGTAATGACCCATCACTCCATCTTTCCCAACAACCCATCTATGCGCATCAACCTCTTTTTTATGCCGAGAAAATAATTCCTCAGGAACCTGGATAATCTCGAAATGACTATAACTTTTCTTTTGAGTGATTCCAGAGATTTTCCTTATCTTTTCTTCCAATTCTTTGGAATATTTTATATGTACAAATACTGAACAGCTCATTTTTACTCACCAACCTTTTTATATTTTCATTTCCATTTTAAAATACCGAATATCACATGCGCTTTAAGATAATATATCTCATCTTCATCAAGATCATGGCGACTGCAAGTAAAATATTTTCCGTACCTTCCATGTTCTATACATCTCCTTTTTATGTATATCTTTTTTCTCTTCTCTTTTTTCTCTTCTATCTACATACTGTCTTTTAATTTTTTAATATTAATCTCTTTTTGACGATTAAAGTTCATCATCTCTCTCAAATTTGCAATTTTGACCAATATATATACTATCGTATTCATATTCTTTCCCATTCCTTTTTTAGTTTCACCGGAAATTCGTTATCTACTATATATGAACTTACGAAATTTTAAATATATACGTCCCCGCCTCTCATATAAGGGCGCTCAGTAATCTCCATATCATCGATGCTGATAACACAGTTCTCGATATAATTTTCAATACGCTCTTTCATTTTTCTAACGATTTCTTCTTTTGTTGTCCCTTCAGGAATCTCTTCCTCAAATACGAGCCTTGCATACTTTCCAGTAATTTCCATAGTTACATCTCCTTTGTTATTTTATTCTTTTTTCTTTTATGTTCAATTTCAATAGAGATATTCCATTATTATGGTCTAAATCTCTCAACCACATCATGCCCACATTCCAATTCAAATACCATAGTTCCATTTACTACCACAACTCTTTTTACCAATGTCTCTTTCCCGTTATCTTTATTACAAATTGAGCAGTAAGCAAATATTTCCGTCATTGTTCCTCCCCCCACATCAGCATCTACATCCAGTATCATGTTCTTTGAGTTCTTTTTTATATTTCTGAACATATCCTTCTAAACAATCTATATTACAGAATACCAGATGTGTCTGTTTATCTGGCAAAGATAATTCTGGCACACTCAATCTTCCGAAATTATCAGCTTCCAGATTATCATAATTCGTAGCCAAAAGCCTAGTACAGAAATCGCATCTTACAATTTCTTCTGCACATTGGCTACATAGAAGATGACCTTCTATATTTGTAACTTCCTTTTCCTTCCCACAACCTTCACATTTTGTCATATTTTTATCTCCTTTTTCCGTCAGCTTTTATTCATCTTTGGCTATCATCTAGTATCTCCTCTTCTTCCTAACATAGAAGGAGGCAATACATCATTTGCACTCTTCATTCTCATCTTTAATATCTTTATATTCTTCCTTGTAATAGGATCAATAGCTTTTAGAGTACCCATCTCAACTACTATATTATAGTCAAACAGTGTATATTTCAACCCACCATATATCGTAATTGGTTGCTTATCAACAAACTTTTCTCCCATTTTTCTTGCTATGTCTGATGATCTTACCCTTATCATACCATCCTTACTACATTTAATGTCATTCAATATATCTTGAACGAATGGATCGATGGCGACAGCATACATTTTATAACGTTCTCCTTTTTTCTTTCCTTTACCTCTGATATGTCCTACCCTGACCACATCTTCGCTCGGAACAATGGCTATACCATGACCGGCACTATTATCTACAAAAGATGTATTGTCAGACTTATTATTACCAATATTACCTCCGACTTTTTCGCCATTCTTTCTATATTTATCTATCAAATATTGTACAGCACGTCTCGGTTCGCCACCATCTTGGAGTAACATATTCAACTTATCATCAGCTTCTTGTGGGACATATATTTCATCTTGTTTTCTACTGGTCTCTTCAGTACCTCCTTCTGGCCATGGCCAATCCGCTTTCTCTTCACCATGTTCCTCTTTTTTCTTAACTTTTATTTCTGGAGATTTCTCAGGAATCTTCTCTACAAGTTTCTCTTCACCATGTTCCTCTTTTTTCTTAACTTTTATTTCTGGAGATTTCTCAGGAATCTTCTCTACAAGTTTCTCTTCACCATGTTCTTCTTTTTTCTCAACTTTTATTTCTGGAGATTTCTCAGGAATCTTCTCTACAAGTTTCTCTTC
>Ga0187878_1000560_pt1 | contig 41475 bp, 44 predicted proteins | sample June2016WEW_17_1_FD_132979 | JGI IMG/M metagenome (GOLD analysis project Ga0187878, IMG submission 132979) | Peatland microbial communities from SPRUCE experiment site at the Marcell Experimental Forest, Minnesota, USA - June2016WEW_17_150 | ecosystem: Environmental > Terrestrial > Soil >... | reverse complement strand
TGGTATCTGCCTGTTTCTCGGCTGATGGCTCGTGTGTTGTGAGCTTTGGCTTTTCCTCGTTTTGGTTATGTTGGGGCGTTCAGGTGGTCCTAAAATACGAATTTCTAAACAAGCAAGCGCGCACAATGGTATGAATAATTTGTTTAACCTCGCCTACGAGATACTCGCTTGGAAGATTGATAAGGCTCTGGTTAGGGCGAAGCTTGAGTCGTATCTGGGTTTCCTTCACAGTAACCAAATGGCTAAGCTTAGCCTTGTCTGCGACTTTCAGGAGCTTTATCGCTACTTGATCGACGACTTCATAATTCAATACAGTCAAAAACTCAGCAAGAAGGATTTTAAAATGAAGACTGAGTCTGCGAGCCACGAGAAGAAAGGTAAACGAGAGTACCTGACAGATTCAGAGACTAAGACTATGCTTGAAGAACTGAATGATTTTTTTGAGACGAAAGTAGAGGTTAAGAAGATCAGGAACGGAGAACACCAAACTCTTGAGACCCTGATCAATGAAGAAGCTTTGCTATTAGCAAAATATCTGAGAAGTGAGATTCAGAACTGGACCCCTAGATTAGTCAACTAAAATGGGCTCATATTCTTGATAGTAGATACGCGCGCTCCGAGCTATTCGAGTCTGATTAATTATGAAACTGCATCAAGCGCACGGCGCGGGACCATCGAGATTGTACCTGTGGGGCATGTAGATACACAGACGCCGCAACCCATGCATCGTGATGGATCATAGACGAGTTCATCGTCGACAAGCTTCCTAGCCCCGAATATGCAGCGGTGGACGCAGACACCGCAGGCCGTGCACCCCTCAGGGTTGTCCTCGGCTAGATATTTGGAGGATAATATGAGTTCGTATGTGCCCTTCATGATCATGGGGCCGAGAGTGTTCAGCAGCAGGCACAGCAGCTGCAGAGGACTTTAGGCTTGTCGGCGCCTTTTGCGACGTACGCCATATGGACGAGCCCGGCCTCGTGGCTTCTCTTTAGGATAGAGAGGGCTTCGTCGAGGGTCACATCTCGGTTGTTTCCCCCATTTCTCAAGGATATGTCAGCCTGCTCGTCGAGGCTGAGGCAGACGTTGAGCGGGGCGTCGCAGTTGTGGTGCTCGGTTCTGCAGGGGCAGTCCCCTACGACTATTTTTCTTGCCTTGCCTAGGATGGCCTTGGCCTCGGAGAGGTCGTATACCGTGTGGTCGGCTTCGATCATTGTGTTGACGAAGAGGGTAATTCCATGGTCGAGTTCATCGGGGGCTTCATGGGTCTCGCCATAGAGTGGAACCATGTTCGTTACTGCCGTTTTTTCAAAAGTTAAGCATTATGCGCGTATGTGGGTGGGTCACGCGCTCATATTAATGAATTTTTTATGAGGTGTGGCGTGTTCGTCTGTTTGTTTGTCTTAGAGAGAAAGAGTATGAGGGAGAGTGTAGGTAGAAGGAAAAGTTGTAGAGAGTAGTTGGGTTTGGGTTTGGGGGATTACTCTTATCCATAATGGCCTATTTACATTGACATACTCTATTAGTCCTCGTAGCTTGCCCCAATATACTCAACATACTTACGGTCACTAAGCTGGAGAGCCATCTCACTCGAGGGCCTGAGTTGCCCAGGATAACGCCTAACAAACTTCTCCAAGGTCTCCTTACCTAGGTTAGTGTAGCTGATGTCCATGACATAGTTATGACCTGAGGTGTCCTCTACGACGACATAGGCCACGAAGCGAGGATAGTCAATGCGGGTGATGGCCTCAGTTAGGCATATCTCAGATACACCGTCGCAGTCGAAGAAGATCATGTGCTCTGTCGAGTAGAACCTCCTAAAGGCGTAGTCCCTGCTCTCGATGCCCGGGTACCTCTTTCGCAAATCCGCGAGGATGGTGATAGTCTCGGTTATAGGCAACGCTTTCCCCCAGATGTAAAATGGCGCACGCACCTTATCTTAGTAACCCTACTCGAAAGACTAGTTTCCTAAAGCATCATATCGGATTAGCTATAATGTTATCCTTATCCAAACTGAGTTTTGGTGACCTAGGTTTTATCAACTCGCCCCAACGATTCTTCTCAAGGTGCCCTTTTGCCCGGTAAACGCGGTTGGGATGTAATAGTAGATGGATTGAAGGTGGAGGGGGTTAGCCACGTATTTGGCATTCCTGGACACCCTGCTGCACTCTACGATTCACTCTACGACTCCGACATCGAGCCCGTTCTGGTTAGACATGAGGCCTCAGGTTCGTTCATGGCTTATGCCTATGGGAAGATGAAGCGAAGCCCGGGCGTCTGTTTCGCTAGTCCAGGCCCGGGAGTATCAAACCTCGTCCCAGGAGTGCTAGAGGCATGGAGTGGATGTGTTCCAATGCTCGCATTGGGCGGCTCCGCCTCGCTGGAACACGAGGGTGAGGGAGCCTTCCAGGAGTCACCCCAGATGGAGATCTTCAGGGGAATAACAAAATGGGCCTTCAGGATTCCCCGTGCAGATCGTGCCTCCTGGGCACTGAGGCGCGCCTTAACACTCACCGTAAACGGCAAACCCGGGCCGGTCTACCTCGAAGTACCCTTCGACGTAGGGCAAGAGGTGACAAAGGAGACACGGTATACCCATTCAATACCCCTCGTGAGAACCCGGCCAGAACCCATTGCCTTGAAGAGGGCGGCGGAGCTATTACTCGTCGCGGAGAATCCAGTCATAGTCGCCGGAGGCGGGGCACTATACAGCAGCTGCTCATCGGAGCTCATGGAGATAGCGGAACTCTTTGGGGCGCCTATTCTGACCACGCCGAGTGGCAGGGGCATCATATCCGAGGACCACCCGCTGTCTCTGGGACAGGTTGGCCTATATAGGACAAAGCTAGGGCGGGACGCGTATCAGTCTTCGGATTTAATCATCTCAATCGGCAGCAGGAACGAGGAGTTTCAGACCGCCGCGTGGCGCTACTACCCTGATGGAGCAGCGTTAATCCAGGTAGACATCGACTCATCTGAGCTGGGGCGCAACTTCCAGCCCAACGTGCCCATAGTCTCCGACGCCAAGCTGTTCCTACAGGACCTCAAAGCATACGTAAAGGATCGGGTGAAAAAGACGCCTCTTTTAAAGATGCCCAAGGTGAAGAACATCGTCGAGGCAACGGCCGCTTACTTGACTGAGATCTATGCTGAATGCGGAGACTCATCAAAGCCCATTAAGACTAAAAGAGTCATCTACGAGGCCTGTAGAGTCTTCGGGCCAAAGACGGTGCTAGTAAACGAGAACGGCAGCCAGGACCTTTGGAGCTACTATTGGCCATACTGGGCGGTGGGGGCACTAGACGGCTGCGTAGCGCCAGCGGAGCAGACATGTATGGGCCTCGCAGTCGCTGGGTGTATCGGAGCTAAACTCGCAGCACCCCAGAGACAGGTAGTCTGCACGACTGGCGATGGGGCCTTCCAGATGTTCATGAAGGAGATGCCGACGGCGGTTCAATACAAGGCCCCAGTCACATGGGTAGTCCTCAACAACTACAGCCTCGGTTGGATCAAGCTCCACGAAAGAGCTAACAAGGAGAGGTACATCGCTGTAGACTTCGATTCACAGCCCGACTTCGTTAAGATAGCCCAGGCCTCTGGTTGCTATGGCCTCCAGGTGACCGACTCAGGGGACATTAAAAAGGCCCTATTGAGAGCCAAGAAAGAGAACGAGCACGGAGTCCCCGCAATGATTGAGTTCGTTGTCGATCCATGGGACTTCCCCGAAGGATTCAAGGAGTTCCAACCCGACCTCTTCAAGTAGCCACAACGCCCTTTTACCGAGTCTAACCCACCTCTATTGTATGCGTGACCTCAGGACGTACCTTAAGAGATTGGAGCGTGAGCTACCTGACCAACTCGTGAGGGTATCGGAACCCGTGAGCCACGAGTACGATGTCACCAGGAGGGTGGAGAAGGCTGCTCACACACGCGGTAACCCCGCCCTACTCTTCGAGAGGGTCAAGGGGTTCAAGGAGCCACTACTTGTGAACGTCTTCGGCCACGTCGACAGGATCAAGCTGGCGCTTGAGGGGACGCCCCGCCCAGTAGCAACTCGCCCAGATATGTACAGGGAGTGGGGCGCCCTCATGTCGGGGAGCATAGAGCCTGTAAATGTACCCAAAGGCCCCGTGAAGGAGATCAAACTAACTGGCAGCGAGGTCGACCTGACGAGACTGCCAATACTAAGATACTACAAGGAGGACGCGGGCAGATACATCACCAGTGGACTCGTTGCCGCGAGGGACCCGGAAAAACCGGAGGTTGTGAATCTCAGCTATGCGAGGATGCAACTGAAGGGTAGATCGCGGATAGGGACCACACTCCACAGCAGGGGAAACCTATGGAGCTACTTCGAGAAGGCGAAGGCCTCCGAGAGGCCTCTCGAAATCGCGGTTGTGATCGGCGCTCATCCAGCACTCTACCTCGCGGCCGCCGCGAAGATAACCGGTGAGTACGCCGTCGCCGGATCACTAATTGGGGAGCCAATGAGGCTTGTCGTTTCCGAGACCGTAGACGTCCCTGTACCTGCCGACGCCGAGATGGTAATAGAAGGCAGGATAACTCTTGAGGAGGAGGACGAGGGTCCCTTTACTGAATACACGGGTTACTTAAGCGGTCGTTCAACGAGGAACGTATTCGAGGTGAGCTGCGTCACCATGCGGAACGACGCCATCTACCAGACGATTATGCCGAGTAACTCAGATGAACACCTCTTACTAAGTGGCCTACCCAAGCAGGCGAGGATCTATAGTGCAGTAAGCGCTTTCACCCCTATGCCGGCTGTCCGTGACATGTCTTGGCCAGTCTCAGGGACTCATTACATCTGTTTCATCTCCATGGAGACCGGAGCGAGGACCATCCCTGGCTTAGCAAAGCAGGTTGGGCTCCTCGTCCTCGGCCTCGACCCATACCTGAAACTAGTTGTGCTCTTACCCGAGAACATTGATGTCGGTGACCTGGGAGCCTCGCTGGGTGCAATGGCGGAGAGGTGCGATATGACACTGGGCTCGGGCGTTGAGATGCTCCGGGGAGTATTCTGTCATAGGCTCGACCCATCCTCCTCCACCGATGGAACCGCATCAAAGGCCATCGTCGACGCCACCGGCCAACCCCGAAAGATACCTGTAGCTTATTTCGACGAGGAGAGGGGTATGCGTGATCTTGGTGTTGCTGAGGTTCTGTATCCTCTCGGTGATAACCGTTTACGAGTTCTGAAAATGGCTGCTGACTCGAACGCCAAATTGACTCTAATCAAATCCATGGATGGTCCAGGGCTCACAATCTGCGTGGATAGCGACATCGATGCATCGGACCTTAGGCAGGTCGTCTGGGGAATAGCTACGAGGTTCCAACCAGCGGATGACGTCGTGCTCCAGTGTGGGGGTATGGGAATAGATGGAACGAAGCCTCCGGGATGGAAAGCGAGAAGAGCCTCAGTCCCGTTCGGCTAATTCGTGTTTGCTGATGAAAATGCCATCTAGGCGATTATTCTCCTGTGCGAAAACTATAGCTAGGATTAATTCGATGTTTACGGTGACTCTTGGAAAAGATAGCTTTCAGCTCCAAGAGATCAGTATACTCTCTCGACTGAATCTACGTATGGTGACCCGCGCCATAAAGACGACTGCCACTGCGAGGATGATTATGGCCATGATCTGGTAGAGGGGGTCGACAGCGTATATGCCGGAGATGAAGGCAGCGAAGGCTAGAATCGGAAGGACCGCAAAGGTCGAAACCTGCTGAGCCGCCCTAACGTCCTTGATCTTCGTGGAGACTAGGAGGCTGATGAAGGTACCGAGCAGGCCTACGAGGGGTATGAGGGCGACCTGATAAGCCATCGACGGTGTTGGTAAAAGCGCGTATCCCAGCGCACCTATAGTCAGGGCATCTATTGCCCCTATGAGCACAGCGAGGGTCCCGTAGCTAACCACCATAGCGGGAACGAAGGCTGCCAAGCACTTCCCCAGGAGAAGCTCCGCATCTGTAATCGGGGAGGCCAAGAGGGGCTCAAGGCTTCTGTTGTTCTTCTCGATGACGACGCTTGTAGATGCTAGAAGCGCCGTGACGACGGACGGGATGAGTAGCACTATTAACGAGGTTACGGGGAGGATCTGGTTTAGCTCTGAGACCCCAGATGGCTGACCTATAAGCTGGATAACGGCGAAGAGGTTCTCAACGATAATGATTATGGGTAGAACCGATACAGAGAGGAAGACATAGCGATTCCTCGTCGTCTCCTGGATGTCCTTCTTGAAAATCTCTAACACCGCTGTCCAGTTCATTTAGACGCCTCCTGTGACGGTCTAACAAGTTTAAGATAGACCTCCTCTAGACTGTGTCTGACCTCGCCAACGAACTGGATATGGTAGCCCTCCCTTACTAGAAGGTCAACAATCTGAGGGTTCTCCTCCTCTGGGTCTTCCAGCTCGAGGACTAGTTTATTTTCAGACCTCTCAGCCAAGCGCACGAAGGGTAAACCACGAAGCTTCGCGACTACTCCATCGTCAGCTGCTTTTAAGTGGAAGACTATAGTGCGCTTGAATAAGTTGGCTCTGAGATTGTCGGGGCTGTCGAGGGCGAGGAGGCTACTCTGTATGACAGCTACGCGATCGCTTAAGCGGTCCGCGTCGTCGAGGTTGTGAGTGCTTAAGACGACTGTCTTACCCCTACTCTTGAGGTCAAGAATGAAATCCTTAACAGTCTTGGAGGCGACTGGGTCGAGGCCCGACATGGGTTCATCCATGAATACGTATTCTGGGTCGTGGAGAAGTGCACGAATTATAGCAAGCTTCTGTTTCATCCCCTTGGAGTAGGTCTGAACGGCATCGTTTCTCCTGTCCCACAGGTCAAATGACTGCATGTGGGCGCGGATCCTCTCGCCGAGTTCGGGGGGCCTCACCCCGAAGAGCTTCCCGTAGAACTCCAGGTTACGGAGGGCCGTGAGGGCCTCGTAGTGGCCAGGTACCTCCGGTTGGACTCCGACGTTTCTGTGGACCTGCATAGGGTTCCTTGTGACGTCGACACCCTCAATGGTGCATGTACCGCTTGTAGGGGCTATGAGTCCTGTAAGCATCCGGATGGTTGTGGTCTTCCCTGCCCCGTTAGGGCCCAGCAAGGCGAAGACCTCCCCCTTCTTGATCTCGAAGCTGAGATCCCGCACAGCGATGTTAGTACCGAAGTTCCTGCTGAGTGAAACCGCCTTGATCATGTTGAGTCACAAGCGCTCGAACTTCGATTCATCTAGTTTCTTCTGGTCTGAGTCGGATGGCTCTGGTTTTGACTCCTGAGGTGAAGGCGTCGGGGACTTATCCCCTGGCTTTGGACGCTTGTACTTGTAGGAGCTTGCAATGTAGCCGCACTTGGGACATGTAATGGTGCCCATGGGATAGATAGAGAATCCACCCGTGAATCGCTTATGAGTGAGAATAGGGTTGTTGAACCGTTCCCCGCAATTCGGGCACGCTATTTGCCTCCAAGACATCGGGTAACACTTCAGGCTTCATCGTTTAGGCGTCTATTTAAAGTTGTACTTGAAGAAAAAATGTTTCTTTTAGCGCATTAGGTATATGATTTTAATTTGATCCAAAATAGTGACGTGTTCTTCAGATCTAATTTAAATTCACTTCGATAACCTATGTCTTCTTTATCACGACTAACCTTAGGTATTTTAAAAAAAATAAATTCCAGAATTAAATATTTAAGAGCGATTTGGTGTGTTTTATTCGCTTGAAGTGATTTTTTGAAAAAAGAAATAATCAAGATAAAAGGTATCCAAAAACCGAATAGTCCTTTCAATCACGTGATCAAGGCTGGTGATTTTCTCTTCTTGACAAGCCAACTCTCATCGGATTTAAGGACAGGCAGAATAATCGGTGGAACTATAGAAGAACAGACGAGAAATGCCTTAGAGAACATAAAATTTCTATTACAAGCTTCAGGATCATCAATGAAAGATATTGTAAAAATGGTGATCTACATGCGCGACATGAATGATTTTGGCAAGATGAATGCCACATACAAAAAGTACTTTGATGAGGGAGAAGAACCGGCAAGAGTGACCATTCAGGCCATTTCTCCAATAAAAGATATCGATATTGAAATTGAGGTAACCGCCATGTTATCTTAAGAATTGGATCGTGTGCGATTCTAAATGTTTAATAATGCAGATGGCGATTTTGTCGATCTATAGTTGATAAAATTGGACGCAGACATTGTATGGGTTTCAGTTTCTATAGCCTTTGTCGTACTGATGGTTCCTGCACTCGGCATCTTCTACGCTGGCCTCGTCAGGCGGAAGAATCAGATCGCCACCTTCTTCCATTGCCTCGCTGTCTTCGCCGTCGTCGGCCTCGTGTGGGCGCTTGTAGGCTACAGCCTCGTCTTCGGGCCAAGCATTGGAGGCTTCATTGGTGACCTCTCCAAGGCGGGACTCCTCAATGTTGGGTCCACTCCCAATCAGAGCTACGCACCAGGGATACCCGAGACGCTCTTCCTCGTCTTCCAGTGTGTTGTCGCCGCTATCACCCCCGCCCTCATCATCGGTGCCCTTGTCGAGAGGACGCGGCTCCGCTCGATGCTCCTCTTCTCCATCCTATGGTCGCTGTTCATCTACTCACCAATCGCTCACTGGGTCTGGAATACCGGTGGTTGGTTGCATGTCATGGGTGTGATCGACTTCGCGGGTGGTTATGCCGTCCACACCGCCGCGGGCGTCTCAGCTCTCGCTGCCGCCATCGTCATAGGCAGGAGATTAGGGTTGAAGAAAGGGGAGGTGTTCAAACCGAGTAGTATACCCCTCGTCATTCTCGGCGCGTCGATCCTTTGGTTCGGATGGTTTGGCTTCAATGCGGGCAGTGCTCTGAAGGCTGGGGATGTCTCCGCATCTGCCGTGGTGGTAACATTCCTGTCGGCTGCCGCTGCGGGGCTCAGCTGGATGATCATTGAGTGGAGGATCAGGGGTAAGCCATCCTCTGTTGGCTTCTCAGTCGCTGCTGTCTGTGGCCTTGTCGCCATCACCCCAGGTTCGGGCTTTATCACCGTCCCTGCCTCCATAATAGTGGGGTTGGCCTCCGGAATCGTCTCCTACTTTGCAGCGAACTGGCGCGCCAACAAGACCAATATCGACGATTCTCTCGACGTATTCGCCTGCCACGGCGTCAATGGGATTATGGGCAGTCTCGCTACAGGACTATTTGCCTCAGTTCTTGTAAATCCAGCTGGTGCTAACGGGCTTCTCTATGGCAATCCTGGCCTCTTCGAAGCACAGCTGATCGCTGCGATCGCTGTAATCGCTTACGCCTTCGTCGGCTCATACATCCTCCTCAAGCTCATCAACCGCGTCTCGAAGCTGAGGGTGGAGCCAGAGGAGGAGAATGAGGGTCTCGATATTGCTGAACTGGGCGAGAGCATAGACGAATAAATTTTTTGATTTTTTCCTCTTTAGAATTCTCATTCAATGTCCCAGATAGCGAACCACTCCCTTCCCGCGAAACCGAGTATTTACTCATGCGCTCGCGTACGCACAAGCATCTAGATTATGAAGTATTTTGGGCAGACTTCACTATCACTGGCCCAAAGAGCGGTCTGTATACTCTTGATTCCAGGTATCGCGGAAATCTCCTTACCAAGGCTCATGAGGTGTTTGAAGTCGTGTATGACGCCTATTACGAGAAGATCGTGATCCCCGACGGTCTTGGTGGCTACGATTATATTCGGCATCTTGATCAGTGTCTTCAAGATCTTCGTCGAGTCGGGTTTAACGCCACCACTCTGGGAGACATCGATATGGAACGCCGCCATACCTTCGTATCCGATAAGTCTGGGGTCCACTATCACAGTTGATCCTCGGACATCCCCACCCTCAATGAGGCGTTGGTAGCGATTAATTATGGTGTCAGGACTCTTATCAAGGACCTTGGCTATTTTCCGGAAGCTCGTCCTAGCGTCCTCGGTGAGCATCTCTATAATCTTCTGGTCGATCTCATCCATCAACATTATCTCTCCTTTAACCGCTCGAGCTCAAAGTTCTCAGGACAGAGTAGGACATCATCTACCCAGATGCTCGTTTTCAGATCTTTGACATATGTGAACCCCTTGATAGATTCCCGAAGTAAATTTAGCTCCCTCATGTCTTTTAAGACGGCAATAGCGAAGATATTCTGCATCCCCATACTCGGTGTACAGAAGACGACGCCGGGCTGCTTCTTCATAGCATCTACCCCCTCAGCAACGTCGACTGCATCGACATTCACCTCGAGGCTCACTAGACAGTCCAATCCCATCAGCCTCGGGTCTAAGAGGATAGTTGTCCCTTTCACGACGCCATTCTTCTGAAGGCGCTGCAGACGCTTGATTATAGTATCAACGCTGACTCCGCACTCTTTGGCGATGTCAGCGAAGTTTGTTCGGGCATCCTTTTGTAAATTACGGAGCACCCTTACGTCAGTATCATCGAATTTCACTTTGGCACCACTTACAGACCAGTTGAACTCCCTTAAAAATACCCACTATTTTCGGACACTTGGTCATAAAAAGGTCATTTAATACGAATATGTAAAGTTTGTCAGATTTTTTTTGATTAAGAACCCGACAAATTACGATTTTATATGGATAATTCGCGAAGAATATCTGGTTATCCAGGAATCTTGTATTATTTCACATACATGCTTGTTTTGACATTTCTAACTGCTGGAATTTAGTTACTTGAAAATTTGAGTTTAAAACATTTGAGCCCTTCAATTTCTCACCTAAAAATAAAAGCCGTGTGTAGAGTTGAACCTTGGATCCAAATGATACCTCTGGAGTTAGGACCAAATAGTCTCCTTTCTGAGCCAGCGGAGGATACAGTAATCTAAAAAATTTATATTTTAAAACGATCATATCAAATAAATTTTCAATATTTCTCTTATTTCATAGACTTAAATGATGAATTACTACATATAATAAGATAAACCCTCATTAAATCTCTTTTAACATGTAAAATAATTACGTAAAATATCGCAATTTCAACTTATAACGTAGGATAATGAATCAAGATACTGAACATTTAGCAGATATTTAGTGGTTTTTAGATGGAAAAACCTCAAATATGTTGTTTTTCGTCTTTCGGTGAAGGTGTTTGACTGATTGAATCCGGGTGACATCGCCTGGGTTGCGGTAGCAACCGCTCTTGTAATGCTAATGACCCCCGCACTAGGCTTCTTTTACGCGGGGCTAGTTAGAAGGAAGAACCTACTATCAACTCTGGTTCAATGCCTCATTATTTTCGCTGTTGTAAGCATTGTCTGGACCCTGTGGGGATACAGCCTGGTCTTCGGACCGAGTATTCACGGGATAATCGGTGACTTATCCTGGGCTGGGCTTAACGGCATAGGCGCAGCGCCTAACCTCGCCTACGCTCCACTTATACCCGAACTCCTGTTTTTCGCTTTTCAGCTCAAGTTCGCGGCGATCACGCCTGCGCTCATTATAGGGGCCTTCGCTGAGAGGATCCACTTTCGTTCACTACTAATCTTCATCATACTCTGGTCTACACTCATCTATTGCCCTGTAGCGCACTGGGTCTGGAACTCAGCAGGATGGCTCAAAGCCCTCGGAGCCATAGACTTCGCTGGGGGGCTTGTAGTCCACATCACTGCAGGTCTCTCCGCTCTTGCAGCGGCGATCGTCATTGGGCGTAGAAAAGACTTAGAAAAGAAGGAAACAATCAAACCTAGCAACATCCCCTACGTCATTCTCGGGGCTGCGCTACTATGGTTTGGGTGGTTCGGCTTCAACGCTGGTAGCGCTCTCGCGGCTGATTCAACAATGGTCTTCGCCTTAGTGAATACAAACCTCGCGGCTGCGACTGCGGCTGTCAGTTGGATGATGGTGGACTGGATCACGAAGGGTAAGCCCTCCGCAGTTGGAATGGCAGTCGGTGCCGTTTGTGGCCTCGTAGCCATCACACCTGCCTCAGGCTACGTAAACGTAATGTCCGCTATGTTGATTGGACTCGTCGCAGGAATCATATCAAACATGATGTCGAACTGGAGGGCGACTAGGACAAGGATTGACGACACCCTTGACGTCTTCTCCTGCCACGGCGTAAGCGGCATATGGGGCTCCATCGCTACTGGCATATTCGCAACAATCGCAGTCAACCCAACTTCAGTAAACGGCTTACTATTTGGAAACCCTGGTCTACTATTCTCACAGATCCTAGCCGTCGTTGTAATCGCAGCTTACTCCTTCTTTGGCTCATTTATGCTGCTTAAAGCTATCAACATCTTCTCACCTCTTAGAGTTACACCCGAGAACGAGGAGAAGGGTCTTGACCTCGCTGAGCATGGCGAGGAAGCCTACTCCCAGCAAGACTAACGATTCTATAAACCCATATTTAGAGGTTTTAGTTTCTAACTCTTTTTTTTATTGAATTCTTAGATTGTGAAACCTTCAACCCACTAATATTAACGCTTTAAAAAGACTATAAACCTATACAAATGTATAGTAAATTAGCAAAAAAGTATATATCAATGTGGCGTATGTTCCGATTTGTTACAATGTTGAGCCATCAAGGCATCCCTTTCTGATCGGAGGATAGTAAGTTGGAGAAAAAAGAAAACATCCCCCAGACGAGGAGCGTCTTTCTCGACTGGGGCAACGTGGTCTCGAAACTGACCCACTGCTACAGGAACGGACTATTCCCCATACTCATAGGCCCAAAAGGGGTAGGAAAGACCGCCGCGATAAGGAAAGCCTGCGAGGAACTCAGTAAGGAGATGTACACAGTCAACTTCTCCCTACGTACAAGGGAGTATAACCTCGTTGGCCACTACGACACCCGCCCCGACGGGACAATCTGCTTCACCTCGGGTCCACTCATCAGATCGATGCAGGAGGGCGCCGTCCTATACTTAGATGAGATAAACGTCGCTGAGCCCGCTGTCCTCATCCGCCTCGACGAAGCCCTCGACTTCCGGAGAGAGCTCAACAACGATGGAAATACAATAAGGGCCGCGGAGGGGTGGTGGGTCTGCTCCTCGATAAACCCCCTCGACCGCTACCACTCCGGAACCCACGAGCTACCTGGGCAACTGCTATCACGCTTCCCAGTCCGCATCTATATGACCTACCCCAATCCAGCCACCGAATACGAGATTGTGAAGATGCATGTCCCTGAGGTAACGAGGAAAGCCTCCGATCTACAGGAACTGCTCCTCGCCATTAACCAGCTTAGGGAGCAGGACCTTCCCTATATTCCCAGTATACGTGAGTCTATAGCCCTAGGGAAGCTCCTGGTTTCCGGTATTGACGTGAAGTCAGCAGTTGAGATGACTCTCATCGACGTCTACTACCAATGGGATTCATCAATAGTGGATTCGGTGAAGGAGCTGCTTCGATCCAGGCTCCTAATAGAATTCGACTAATGAGACGGGTGACTGTATGAGATCTGTCAACGACATCCTCGGTTTCTGCATAAAGGCGTGGTCTGGTAATAAGAGAATCCACATTAAAACAGGTGACGACTTCAAGAGTGACCCAGAGGAAGCAGTTGTCGAGATACCTAACTATTATGGCTCACTCTACCCTAACCTCCTCGGTCTCCCTAGGTGGCGACTCTGGCGATTCTATGCCTTCCACATCGCAATGCTTCAGCTCATTAGCCCACGGGGTAGAGCCCGGGTGATAGAGGGAATTGCCACAAAGCTGGAGATGAAGGAGTCAGGGTATCATGGACTTATACTTGGGGTCCATACCGCTGTTGAAGATTATCGCGTCGAGAAGATCGGGCTTAGGACTTACAGGGGCTACGTAGCTGAGCAAAGATATGTACGCGGCTTCGTCGCTGAGTCGGAGAAGCGCCTAAAATATCCATCCATCGAACCAGTGATGAAGGCCTACCAGAGCTTCCTCAAGAGCCTTATGTTTGACATCCAGCCGAAATATGATCTGCCCTTCTTTGAGGAAATCGTGGCAGAAGCCCGCGCCGTTGAGACTCTCGATGAATTGGTCTCGGCCACAACGAACATCACTCAAAAGCTCGTTTTGAGGTATGGGCCACCACCAGGCTACTCGGAGTTCGAGGTCGAGAGTATGGTCGTCCCCTCAGATGTCTTGGATCACGACGTAAAGGAGGCAGAGGCGAAACTCTCCAAAGACATCGTTAATCCAACGAAGTCAATAATCCAAGAGTATTCAACAATAAAGAGGGAACACGCTCGCTTACTCGATGAGGAGGCGAGGAAACGAACGGAGCAGAGTAACCTCGAGGCAAAAGCGGAGTTTCAACGCGTTGAGAACGGGTTAACCATAAAGCAGATCGAATACATGAAGGACGCTTACCGTATCACCCAAGGCACACAGATGCACACGAATAGGCTGATAGCCAACCTAAGAAAATGGCAGTCAGGATGGGATGAAACCCTCGACTATTCAGGTGCTGAAGTCGACATCGACTCCTACCTTTTGGAGCGTAAGGACACCGTGAAGGGAAGGTTCTTTGTCGACGAGAGACAGATTAGTCCCCGCAGCAATATCGCCATCCTCCTCGACATGTCCTCATCCATCTCGACCCTCGAGGAGCAATACCTAAAGTCCATAGTGATAATTGGGGAGGCCCTTAGCTATTTCAGGATGAACTTCTCCATCTTCGTCTTTAACCAAGGCTACTTCTACATCGTAAAGATGTGTCGGGAACCCTGGTCGATGGGCATCAAGGAGAAACTCGCCTCCCTGGAGAACAAGGGAGGTACCCCACTTGCTGAGGCCCTCCGACTCACCCAATACTACTCAAACGCCGAGAACTGCAGGAATATAGTAGTAATCACGGATGGGGAGCCGAACGATATGAGGGGGGCAGCCGAGGTCATCAGGATGGTCGAGGCCTCGGGGACAAGCGTCTCCATTATTGGATTCCGCCACGCCAACAAGAGAACCTACACACGATTCTTCAATCTCCTCGGGAACAGACAGGGTAGGGTTCGAGTGATAAACAACGTCGACACACTACCCGATGCCTTCTTCGACTCTATAAGGGTAACCTCAGAGTGATTTAGCGGATAAACCATTTACGCCAACGATACTTTGATAGTCATGTGAGGCCGATGAATTTTCTAAAATTCAGGAATCTGCCAGTTGTCGACTGTCACGTCCACCCTTGGCCACCTTGGAGAACTAACAATGAGCTGGATGAAGCTGCGCTCAAGGCCAAGTCACTTGAGCTTACTGAGACTATCAAACTTGGACGCTTGAATAAGATGCACCTCTATGGGAACCTCGACCACTCCGCCCTCTACCTCAAGGCGACAAACCCGGGCCTATTCTACGCCGGAGGCTACGTGCCTTGGAGCTTCGATGCGAAGAATTGGGATAAGGTGGACTGGATCAGCTATATCGAGTCCCTCGTGGAGCTCGGCTACGACGGCATAGGGGAGATGGGCGCTAAGCCCGTCACCAGGGATAGACACACTCCACTTGACTCCCCAATCTATAAGGGGTTCTGGGAGGCGTGCGAGGCCGAGGATCTACCCGTCGTATGCCATGTGGGCGACCCCGAAGAGTTCTGGAGCGAGGACCAGACGCCCCCCTGGGCGAAATCACGTGGCTGGGGTTACTATCGGGGTGATTACCCCTCTCTCGAAGAGCTGTACTCAGAGGTTGAGAATGTTCTCAGTCGTCACACTAAGGTCAAAGTGGTCTATCCTCATTTTCTTTTCCTCTCTCCACACATGGATAGGCTGGACGACTTCTTCACTCGTCACCCCAACGCATACATCGACCTCACGCCCGGCATAGAACTCGTCTACAATATATCCCGTCATAGGGACGAATGGCGACGCTTCTTCACCCGCAACGCGGATCGAATACTACTCGGTACGGACATTGGCATGAGCAAAACGGTTGAGGAACATCTTGCACGAGTCTGGATACTCCGTAACTTCCTAGAAACTAGTGAGGAGTTCTACACCCCTGATTCTGCCGATGAACTGCTCACACGCTATAAGGAACCATTCATAGGCCTCGACCTACCGACGGGGTCCCTTGAGAAGATTTACTCGAGGAACTTCCTCAGGCTCTGGGGCGCAAAGCCGAGGGTAGTTGATGTGAAAACTGTAATATCCACATCTGAGAAGCAGGGTCACCTGGGAGTAGCTAAGGCCCTAAGGAGTATAAGCTAAAATCAGGGCTTAATCGTCCCCCATCTTCTTGGCGACAGACTCCTCAGCTCTCTTGATTAGGGTCTTGACAGACTCAGCGAGTTCCTCGCATGCGACGTGGCGGATCTCGATGGAGCCGTCGATCTCCGCCTCGGCTACGAGCCTATCAATCTCTCTCCTCTCGGAGGAGACCTTCTCGAGTATTACGGTCTTTTCTCTTTCATACTCCACCTGGATGCGCGCTAGTTCCTCTGCGAATGAGGTCTTAGCTTCTTCTAGCTCCTTCTCCGCTGCAACGAGCCTCGATCTGGCGTCCTGCTCCCTCTTCGCCTTATTCTTCGTGATTCCCTCGAGGAACCCCGCCTTCGATTCCTGGACTTCCTCTAACTCGGTTCTAAGTGTCTCGACGCCGCTGGTCAATGCCTTGAGTTTATCGTCTCTTCGGGCAGCTTGCTCTCTTAGCTTCTCGTTGTGCTCCTGCTCCATATGAAAGAGCAAATCTTTGGAGCCATGAAGGCCCATTATGGTGACCTCTCTCGACGCCTCCTTTGCTTCCTCAACCTTCAGCGCTGTCTCGACCGCTGATACGAGATTTGTGCACTCCTCCCTGAACTTATCGTCCACTTCGACAACTTGACTTACCTCGAAGTCATCTATGACAGTTTGGAGGCTCTTCAACCACCTTGCGAAGTGTTGGTGGAATGGGGCCATTGCGAACGTCTGGGAGCCGAGGGTCTCAAGTGAAACGAGAGTACGGTCCACGACCTCTTTACGGGACTGGGTTCCGCTCTCCTTGAGGCGAGTCCCAGTTAAATGCTGAGTCTTCGCCTTCTTTGTCTTCGCCTTCTTTTGTCTATCGAAGCCCCTCGGGGTCCCCGAGTTCTGCTGATAACTCATGAAGAGAGTAGAATACTCTTGGGGTATATCTGGGCTCGGACTGCTGTGCCTAATCATCTGCTTCTTCGAGGGCTCGTGCGAGCTGATCAGGACATGAAGTGCCCTTCCCCATGCAATCGATGCCAGAGTCTCCGGATCACCTCGTCGACCTCCATTCCCTCTACTAATGAGGCGATTCCCTGCAGGTTTCCCTCACAACCGTTGATGAACTCGACGTGAACGACCTTCCCAGCATGTAAGGTGAAGTATATTTTACCTGAGCAGACGCCCATAGGAGTGTACGTCCTCTTCTCCATTTTTCAGTCCCTGAACCTTTTCTCCCAAGGAGATGACTTGAATTAAAAGTCTCCGCTGGTTTTATGCCCTTTTCAGGGCATCGGGTCTAGCGTGAGTCGTTGTGGTGGGTGGCATCATAGAAGTAATTCATATACGTGGCGCATATTGTTTCGGGGCATAATCTACTGCAGACGTACTCGGGGTACTTTGACAGCTCTAAATCAACCACTTCCGCCTCGAATTCTCTACCGCAGATCCCCCTTAGTCTCACCAAAAGTACTCAAGATTGAGGGAAGCTGCCCCCGCTTAAGGCGTTTCTGAGGGCACTCGCTTTATCTTCATTTTCGACACCTTGTGGATGAAGCGACATGTGCGCGCTTCCTAACATTTATCAACCATGGAGAGAAGAAAAGAGATGAGGTTCTTTGAATGTCAGAGTCTATTGATAAGCTCATGGCTGCGTTTGCGGGTGAATCACAGGCGAATCGTAAGTACCTTGCCTTCGCGAAGAAGGCTGAGGAGGAGGGGATCCCACAGGTGGCGAAGCTTTTCCGAGCCGCCGCCGAAGCGGAGACTGTCCACGCTATGAATCACCTGAAGATAGCGGGGAAAGTGGGTATGACTGTCAGTAACCTCGATGAAGCAATTAGTGGGGAGACCTTCGAGTATCGTCAAATGTATCCAGAGTTCCTTGCAATCGCTCAGAAGGAGAAGAATAAGCAGGCGGAATGGAGCTTCAACGTCGCTAATCAGGTTGAGGAGGTCCACGCAGGCCTATACAAGAAGGCCCTGGAGGCCCTAAAGACTAAGAAGCCACTCCCGAACGTGAACTACTACGTATGTAAGGTCTGCGGTAATACGGTCGAAGGGTCAGCCCCCGATAAATGTGTAGTCTGCGGTGCCCCAAAGGCTCAGTTCTTATTAGTCAGCTGAGATCATTTCTAAGAAATTATTAACGGGGCGTTTCCATCGAATTCACGTAAGGAACTAGTCATCGGGTACTGTTTGGTGAATTCTTTCCCTATATTTAGGTAATGGCCTCCGATGAGGGTCGCACTGTAAAGATTATGTGGCGTCCTTAAACGTCAGGCTTTGAGTGTTGGTACCTTATCCCCATGGTTATTTGACGAGTGTGCCGAGGACATCGAACTGCATCTCACGTGGCTTACCGAGAAGTTCCATCCGCTTCGAGAGCTCCTTGTCCTCACTCACCACTTCAGCGAGGCTCTCGCTAATCCATAGGTACTCCATCTCCTGCGTGTTCTTCACGATTATGACCCTTGCCCTCTCCCGGTCTATGGGGCCGCATACTCGCAGGGCTGTATCGATGGCGTCTCTGTCGTTGGGGAGCCATATGGGGATCTTCCCAGTCGCGCATGTTCCCTGGGTTAGGCAATTAACATAGGTTGAGGGGTAATCGATCTTGTCGAAGACTCGGCGAGTCGTTAAGTCAGCGAGGCCAATACCGATCGCGTTGCCATGTGTCTCATCAGAGAGGTCGAGGACGACTATCTTATCGATCTTGGGTGCACGAAGGTCAGATTCCCCTTGCATCCAGAAGCGTCCTGTGACATTTGTGTCCATACCGACGCCGCTAATGTTTTTCCCGATCTCTTCGACGACGAGCACGTCAATCTCCTGGAAAGGTAGGCGGGCTAGGAGGTTCTTCGCCTCCTCTAGTAGTTTGAGCTCCGCGGCCTCGAACTCATCAGGATCCAGGACGACAACCTTCGCTGTCTCGTGGCGGGCATTTTCGAGTATGGCGAGTCCCATAATTATGGGGGCCTTCTTCATGATGAGTCGTGCTGCGGCTGGAAGGAGGGTGTGGTACCCCTCGTAGAGATTGTGATGGATCATCTCCGCCCCCTTCTGTTTCCCGAGACCGATAGCCATCATCTTCATGAGGCCGCTCTCTATCTCACCCTTGAAGTCTGTGTGGGGCTTGATGCGGCCAACGACTATGATGCCGTCGGCGGCGAGTGCGTTTCTGTCGAGGTAGACAGGGGTTCCTTTGATTTCACCGATCTTGTCGACATCCATGCTGCTGATTATGGGGGCACAAACACTCTCCTCGGTAATGCCGAGGCTGCTGAGGGTCTCGATCTGGCCGTGTGGTGTTGCCCCTCCGTGGCTGCCCATAGCTGGGATGAGGAAAGGCTCACCTCCCGCAGCCTTCACCTCCTCTACGACTGTTCTAAGAATTTCGGGAATGTTAGCGATTCCTCGGCTTCCCGCCGTGATCGCTATTCGTTGACCCTTACTAATCTTCCTTGCGAGCCCCTTGGAGTTTAACTGGCGCCTGATCTCGGTGACATAGTCGTCAATTATTGGCTGATCAATCCTCTGCCTAGCCTCGACCATCTTAGGGAAGCTCATCGACGATCCGTAGGCTCAGCTTGGATTAAGCAGTTTTCTTCTTGAAACGGACCTCAGCCACCTGGCTGCAGTCTTATTGGCGTCTACGAGGCTCGGGTTCGCTGTGCCCTCGCGCGCGCATAGGTAACGTGGTCATACCATAAACGCCTTTAGTTCGATGCAAGGGTGAACAATCATGGCTCAAGGATTCAACGCGAGTATTGTTGACGATTGGGTAAAGTTCTGGAACACCTACGATCTCAATCAAGTTGAGAAGCTCTTCCTGAAGGATGCTAGAGTGACATATTTCTCCTCCGAAAAGCAGGGAGTCATTAAGGGTTATGAAGCGCTAGTCAAGCACCACGAGGGCTTTGGCTTCGTCAAAGGCGGAAAGGTTCAGCCAAACAAGCTGTGGCTTGAGAGTGTGGACGTTGAGGACTTCGGAGGCTCTGCCATAGTCTGTGCCATCTGGTTCTTCAAGCGTCCGAATAACGAGGCGGCGCAAAAGGGCCCGGTTACCCTCGTCTATGAGAGTACACCTAAGGGGTGGAGGTTAGCACACGCTAATTTTGGAAACTATAAGTGATCTCTTCTTCACGCCTACATAATTTTTATAATCAACTATGTGAGGAAAACTTCTTTCCTTGATTGCGTGCTGTGTGGTCTCACGTGCAAGATGTGTATGTACCTAGGTTAGTACACTAATCGGGTAAATGGTCTCGGTGTTCCTTTCCATGTACTACCACGGTCCCCAAGAAAATCCTCTCCCCTACCCCTTTCTCCAGCATATTCTTTACCATCTTCTCCGCCCGATTTCTCCCCATAAAGGCACCAATGGAGAAGTCTATGCTTAAACCGATCATGGCTGGGACCACGAAGTGGTAGTAGTGTGGACCCTGTCCCATCCAGAGGGTGTTGAAGAGGAAACCCATCAGGGTTAGTATTACACTCACCCCCGTGAAGGCTCCAACTATTGTGAATAAGAGATCGAGTTGGAAGGGTCCCCCGTTTACTCCAGTTACCTTGAACTTTCTGAAGTATGGGAGAACCATCGCAGGGATGAATCCAGCGATTGCTAAGAGAAGAATCATAATGGGGATGATCTCGATTGAGTACGTCACTGAGTTCGCACTCAACGGTTTAGAGAAAACATCAAAGATTTGTAGTACGGCTTGGAGGTCCGTTATGGTGCCGGGTTGGATGGTATGTATGTCCCATGCAAGAGTTACTAACGTAAAAAAGATGAGGCATGGTATTAGGAACAATGCGTATCTTGTTATTACGTTACCTGTTGGCCTAGAATCGTCATCCACTACTTCTATTACATGTCTAGAATTGTTTAGGTGAGCGATAAACTCCGTTAATTGTAGGGAAAATCTGCCACCGAGTAGTATGACGAAGAGATAACCGAGGATAAGGGCTCCGAAGCCTCCGATGCTCGTATAGCCGAGTGTCCTCCAAAATACTAGGCTCGTGGGAGAGAGAGTTCTAAAAGCTGAGAATATTGCGTAGACGAAGAATGCGATGCTTAGACTAAATGATAGGATAATCTTCAGAACAAGTCTCTTTGCGATCAAGTTTAGTCCAGACCCATATTTCTCTCGAAGCCTTTTGTATACATATTTTCTCTTTCAAACACTTTAATCGTTCGCGCTTAGTTTGTTTGGAAATTCTCCATTCAATGCGGTAAAACTAAGCTCTTTGTGAGAACGAAATTACTAAAGAGATAACTTGACCGCAGGTTAGCTTTTGAAATCAAGCACTATTTTTAACCTTTTTTTAGTGCTCGCTCTTAATCCCGCTTTATCTCTTTATTACTAGACTCCCCAACTTTCGCGACAGCAATGGAGCCCGAAAGGACACTGTTATTCAAAAACGATAGCTCCATACCTGAATCAAGTTTTATTTGTGTATGAATCGAATCGAGTACAACAACAACCCCCTCAGCATTCAGGTATGTTGTATAAACTCGATCACCTACGACGTAAGGAAGTCTATTCCAAGAACCTCCACCCAGATCAGAAAACCGGGTAATAACGACGCCTCCCTGCGAAATCGCGACATTGGGAATCGAAACTATTCCCCCAGCGTCGTTTCTGAACCGAGTCACAAATGCACCCATCTCCTCCACCGTGCTCGGAATGTTATTTACGAGTACAGTGTCCCCAACTCGGTACATTCTTAAAAGTAAAACGAGCATACCTGCGAGAGTATCACCTACAAATGTCGATATCACTAGTCCAACTGTTAATGAAATGATGCCACCACTGATCAGTAAAGTGTTAGTGTCGACGTTGAAAACGTGAAGTAATGAAAACACTGCTATCGTTATTAGAATCGCTATCGTAACGAACTCGAAGAAATTTGCAGATTGTATACCAAGTCTTCCGGAGAAGAACTTTTTCGTCCTCCTCACGATGAAGACAGCGATAGCCGTAGTCATGAGGACAATGAGGACCCTCGAGGTCTGTAGAAATATTATATTTGTAGGAATTGTGGGAGCTACTAATTCATCGAAGAGGAATACACTTACTAGGGTCAAAGGCGCTAGTAGTAGAAATACTACCATAGCGCGTTTAATGGATCCATTAGTTTCTGCCAGTGTGCTCACCGTTTAAGGGTAAAAACCTTCATTAAAAAAGATGAGGGTCCCAAGAAAAATTGGGTACGTCCTATCCTGGGCTTAATCGAGTTATCATTAATCAATGGTTCCTGGATGTGCACACTCGCCTACTCTACACCCAACAAGTTTAATTCCCCAGAGGGTTTCGGATTAGAGAGCTCCAGAGGACCCCGTGATGTCGGAACAGAGGCTCAAGATGGTAACCGTCGCGGGCACATTCGACTCTATGCACAAAGGTCACTGGCTGTTGCTAGACGAGGCATTTAACGTCTCTGACAAGGTGGTTATAGGGATTACAACGGACCGTTTCGCAGTCGCAATGAAAAAGCCACATGACATAGATCCCTATGATGTTCGTCTCGAGGAGGTTAAGAAGTATCTCCACAAGAAAGGCCTCCTAAAGAGAGCCACAATCTTCCCGCTTAATGATCCTTACGGGCCTTCAACTGACGATGGCGGAATAGAGGGAATAATGGTCAGCGAGGAGACGGAGCCAAGGGCAGAGGAGATCAACCAAATCAGAGTAAATAAGGGAGAGAAACCTCTCCTCATCTTCGTAATGAAGATGGTCCTCGCGGACGACGGAAAACCCATCAGCAGCACCCGTGTCCGGCGACAAGAAGTAGACAGGTATGGTCGACTCATCGGCTAAGTCCAAATAGTCTAAGTACCAGATTCTAAGGATACGCGATGCATAATAATGTCATTCTGCTCACGCGCGCGCATCTGGAGAGAGTCGCCATCAATATAGCCGACGTTTCGAAGGCCACATACAACTGTGGGGCGAAGCCGATGGATGCGACGCTCGTCGAAGGGGGACCAGCCGCATACTTCACTAGATTACCGATAAGGAGGCTATTAGAAAAAACACGAGCAGGTGATATTCCTACAGAGATTTCTAACTCTGCGGGTGCCTTCGGACGTAACCAAATATTCTACCATCTAATGGACTACATCGCAAGGAAAAAGCTGGACATACCCGGTGGGTTCATACATGTTCCCAAGTTGCCGGAACAGGTGGTGTGCACTAAGGAACCTCATATGTCCCTTGATCTAATAGTAAAGGGACTTGAGATAATTATAGGGGAAGTATCCATGGATCTGTAGGGGCTAAATGCACACATTACAAAACCTTTATCCTATTCAGTTTTCGGTTTTTCTTCCAATGTGATATCTAACAAGTATTTCAGTTATAGGGTTTTATTGTAATAGGTTAATTCTCGACACTTTCAGGTGGCTCCCCACCCTCATCATATACCTCACCGTTTTAATCCACGAATCGCTTCACCCTAACCGATGGGCGCAACGGCCACTGCCCTGCTACCACTGCACCCCGGGAAGGCTCCTCGGTGGCTATTCAGTAGGATGGTTGAGTTGGCCCGCTGCATCACAGGGATATTAATCGATGAGTATGGCCGAGAAGGTTTGATGAATCGGCTGAGCGATCCCTGGTTCTTTCAGAGCCTGAGCTGCGTCCTTGGCTACGATTGGCATAGTAGTGGGACGACGACGGTAACATGTGGGGCACTGAAGGAGGCCATTGATCCGATAGAGACGGGGTTGGCCATCGCAGGTGGGAAGGGAAAGACTTCGATAAAGGCTCCCACCGAGATCAGGGAGAAGGGAGAGGTCTTTGGCCTTGGGGAGGCGAGGATCGAGGAACTTGTTTACTGCAGTCGTATGGCAGCAAAGGTGGATAACAGCCTGATCCAGGATGGGTACCAGCTCTACCACCACTGCTTCTTCTTCGACGAGAGGGGAAAGTGGATCGTCATCCAACAGGGTATTAACCAGAAGAGGGCTGACGCTCGCCGCTACCACTGGCCCATTGAGCACAGTGGCTTAATTGAGGAACCTCAGAACGCCATCCTATGCAACACCCGCCTCCCATACGTCCTCGACATGACCAGCGTGAAGAGTAAGGAGAATAGGCTCGCCTGCGTCGACCTCGTCAAGGAGAGTCCCGAGAGGCTCAGGAGGATGTTCCTCCCCCCTGTCCCAGCGAAGCAGAAGCGCCTCGACTCCTGGGCCAGCGTCGAGGAGCAGGAGCAACTCGTCATGCCTAGGAACGTTAACTGGGATACCCTTCGCGAGGTCTATGAATTCCAGCCTAAGAATTACGAAGAGCTTGTAGCATTCAAGGGTGTGGGCCCATCGACTGTTCGTGGACTCAGCCTAATCTCAGAATTGATCTATGGGGGGAGAGCCAGCTGGGATGACCCGGTCCGCTTTAACTTCGCCTTCGGTGGCAAGGATGGTGTCCCCTTCCCCGTCGACAGGAGAGCGATGGATGAGGCAGTCGATGTCCTCAAGACAGGTATATCTTCCTCGAAGGTTAGGGATGAAGAGAAGTCGCGGGCCTTCAGGAGGCTTCGCAGCTGCGTTCCATCGATACCCGACTTCAGGCTTTGAGCGCCTGGTTTATGACATACACAAAGTCGGTAGCGCATGCTCCTGCAATCACGGTCCTCTTCTCCGAGAAGAATCCCATAACTACCGATCCCATAGAATCTGGCTCAGCAGGAGTTTCCCTAAGTCTCGCCTCGAGTTCCTCGAGGTCCGTCTCAGGGTCCATGAAGAAGTCGCCTGTGAACTGGATGAAGCTGATCCTTCCCTCTGTAGTCTCAAGCTTCGCCCTGAGAAGCTTCCCCCCGGGGACCTTGTATTCAAACTTCTTCAACATGACTACCTCCGATATATCCAGTCCCTACTCTCGTAGCGAGTTCTAAACTGCTTTACGAGCTCCTCCTCATAGGGGGTGAGCATTCCTCGAATCAAATTGGCGTCGAGGGCCTTCCTATATCCCTCCTCTAATGCGGCCCGTACCTCTAGGAATCCAACTTGGCGTCCAAGCAGCCTACGGATTGTTGTGACGCGGTCCTCAGCTTGCTGTATCATCTTATCGCTGAGCTTCTCCTTCGAGATCTTTAGAACCCCAAACATCTCACGTGCATCGAAGTCGACGAGTAAAGTACCATGGTGGAGTACGGCTCCATAGCGTCTGATCTGAGCGTTCCCCGAAATCTTCTTCCCGGCTACAACTATGTCGTTGATAGGTTTGAAGTCAGCCTTTACTCCAAGGAGGGCGAGGGCTTCAATTATGCCCTGGCAGAGTAGGTGATAGGACTCGACTGGGTCCGTACTGACCCTTGGGTCGTCCTCCCTGAGTATGACGCTGTAGGTGATCTCCCCCTTCTCGCTGTTAAGGACAGCACCGCCTCCGCTTATCCTTCTGTTCAGGTTGAAGCCGAATCTCTCAAGTGCCTCTATGTTGACCTCGTCCTCGACGCTCTGGAAGTAGCCGAGTGTGACTGCGCTGGGTCTCCACATATAGAGCCGTAGGGTGTCTGGTGTTCTTCCCTCTCCCCGGGCCTTCGTTATTGCCTCGTCTACAGCCATGTTTGTGTATGCGTCGTTGACCTTGAGGTCAATGAACCTGAAGTCCTGTGGCAATAATGGTCGATTCTAGGGTTGGTGAATACTGATAAAAGGTGTTGTAGGCGTCTACCACTTGTCGAGGTGGAGCACCTCGGAGACTGGGCGACGTGGCCTTGGCGGGGGGTCTTGGTTGGGGTAGCCAACTGGTATCATAGCCACTGGCCTGACTCCGGTGGGGAGCCCAATTGCTTCCGCAGCCATTCCCTCGTCGAAGGCACCGATCCAGCAGCTAGCTAAGCCATTGTGCGTGGCAGTGAGCATGATGTTATCAACAGCCGCTGCCGTATCCTGTAGGCAATAGAGTGTCTTACCCCGGTCCCCATACCTCTGTGCATTCCTGGCCGGTTCCACGCAGACAACGATTACAACAGGTGCAGTCGCTATGAATGACTGACCATAGCTTGCCTCGACGAGCTCCTCCTTGACTGCTCGGTCCCTGACAGCGACGAAGCCCCATGGCTGCATGTTGCCTGCACTCGGGGCGCGTACAGCTGCCCCTATGAGGGTCTCTACCTCTTCATCAGTCAGTCCCTTCGGCGCAAAGGCGCGTATGCTCTTCCTCTTGAGAATTTCCTCGGGTATCTCCAACTCCTCACCTGAGGGTGTTGTGGCGATCGGCGATTTATATCGCCTGCTGCCTCGGGCGGCGGGCCGTATAGAACATGAATCCTATAGCCACCGCTACGACAACGCCGAGGATTATCATAGTCGGGTCAATCCAGCTTGACTGAAGACCATTCACCGTCTCAATCGATCTGATGTAGAGGGTTGAGGTGATTATCCTTTGTCGAGTCTCAACACTAAGGGTCGTATAGGATTGATTCGACACCTTCATCGCCGAGACAACAACGGGGGTGTACTCGGGGGCGTTCTGGACGATTTTTAGGGGGTCGCTTTCGCTAGTGTAAGTGAGGTCGACTGGTATCCAACCCCAAGGGGGGGTGTATACCATCGCCCAGCCGTGCCAGCCCAATCCCTTTTCTGAGATGTTGAGGTGCCCATTCCAGATCGTGTCGTTGTTGTTTATTCCTGAGTCGAGCACGACACCTATTTCGAGGTACGAGGGGATGCCCAGGCTCCTTAGCATGCTGACTAGCAAAATTGATTGATCGTCGCAGTCGCCCTCCCTCTGGGTGAGAGTCTGGTTCGGGTATAATGGTAACTCATGAGTCGCGTATGTGATGTTGGCGTGCATCCACGCGACTAGGCGAACAAGCTTCCCGAGGACGGTAGTTTGACCAGAGGTTATACTTCTCGCCAAGGTAGCTACAACGGTGTTATTTGACCAGAATGTCTCCGTGGTCACTGTGTAGTTCGAGATGAGGGCAGCGGGAATATCAGAAGCCGTCCCCGCTTTTGTTGAATCAATCTGGGGCTTAGGAAGACCCGAGGGGGATATTCCATACACGACTGTGTAGGTTAGATTCCCGTTTGCGGGTATTGATAGGCCCATGGTAGGGTCGGCTAAACTGTTTCCATCCTCATCTGAATAGGCTGGGCCAAGAGGGGGCGTTGCCGACGTTATGGTGACGGTCTGAGACGCGCCATTCACGAAGAGGGGGACTGATATGTCATCCTTTAGTAGTGTGGTTGAGGTTGCCCCACGGTTCTCGAAGACGTAGGTTAGGGTATACTTGTACTGTGGCGCCGCTTGGACAGGCACTAGCTGCACTAGAATTATGAGTAATATGAGAAGTGGCGTGGCGACTCGGGCTTTCAAGATGGTTCCAAGTTGATGCGGACGCGCCACTTAAACAGTTTACTCAGTGTACTGAGCTAGCCCCTCTGAACCTTTTCCCAGTCCTTGGCGAAGATTCGGAGGCCCTCGTCGGTGAGGGGATGGCTAAGCATCTTCTCAATAATATCAGGTGGTATCGTGGCTACATGTGCCCCCATCCTTGCGGCATCGGTGACTTGGCGGGGGTGCCTTATACTCGCTACTATTAACTGACTTGGGAGGTCGTAGTTGTCTAGGATGTCCATAACCTCCTCGATGACCTCCATACCATCCTGTCCCCTGTCATCGAGGCGCCCGACAAAGACACTAACATAAGTCGCACCCGCCTTCGCGGCTAGGAGAGCTTGGTTTGCTGAGAATATGAGTGTGACATTAGTCTTTATCCCGAGATTACTCAGTACCTTGACGGCCTTGAGTCCCTCGGACGTCATCGGGATCTTTACCACGATGTGCTCACCGAAGGCAGCGAGTTGCTTAGCCTCAGCAACGAGGTCATCGGCCATGGTGCTGCATGCCTCGACGCTTATCGGCCCCTTCACTACCTCGGTTATCTCCTTGACGACGTCCTCGAATCTACGCCCACACTTTGCAATGAGTGTGGGGTTTGTTGTCACCCCGTCGACTATGCCTAGGGCGTAATACTTCCTAATCTGGACAATGTCGGCGGTGTCTATGAAAAACTCCATTCAGGGTCCCGTGTTGTTCTCCTAGTTAGACTACTTTTTGGATAACACTTTCGGCGATGAAAGAACTGGATATTTAAGCCACGTCTTCCAAGCGATCACTGATTAAAATGATTAGGAGGCAACCCTTCGGGAGTACTGGACACGATAGCTCCGCGACACTCTTTGGCGCCGCAGCACTCGGTGAAGTGACTCAGGAGATAGCGGATGAGACACTCAAGCTCCTAACAGGACAGGGCGTGAACCACATAGACGTCGCTGCGAGCTATGGAGACGCCGAGCTCAGGATAGGTCCATGGATGGAGAAGCATAGGAGCGACTTCTTCCTAGCCACGAAGACGGGGATGCGCACCTATGCTGAGGCGAAGAAGGAGTTCGCTAATTCTCTTAAACGACTTAGGGTGAGGAGCGTCGATTTGATCCAACTGCACAACCTCACCCACCCCGACGAATGGGATACTGCCATGGGGGAGGGAGGAGCGCTAAAGGCTCTGGTGGAGGCAAAGGAGCAGGGCTTAACACGATTCATAGGTGTCACCGGTCATGGCCTTTTCGCACCCGCAATGCACATGAGAAGCCTAAAAAGGTTCGACTTCGACTCTGTTCTTCTCCCATGGAACTATATCCTATACCGGGATGAGCGCTACAGGGAAGAATTCGAGGCTCTCCGAAAGACATGCTGGGACAGAGGGGTGGCTGTCCAGACAATAAAATCCCTGACTAGGGGTCCATGGGGGGAGAAGGAACACACTGCCGAGACTTGGTACGAGCCCTTCGAGAGTCAAAGTGATATCGAACTTGTCGTCTCATGGGTCCTAGGGCAGGAGGGCATATTCCTCAACACTGCTGGAGACGTGAGACTTCTGCCTAAGGTGTTGGAGGCTGCTAGCAAGAATGCACCCAAGCCGAGCGACGAGGAGATGGAGGAACTCGCTAAGAGAACGTGCATGTCCCGCCTCTTCGTAGGGTAAGCACAGTCGCTTAGACCTTTTCCCCGAAAATATTCAATTTTGCTGCATAGAACATGTTGAACGTAATGCTATCATACCCAAAATTTTTAATTGATTCCACTGAATCGCATTGGATCTATTTCCTCAGTTTATCCTAGTTTCTCAAGCCTGGCTTGGCCTTCACTTGAAATTGGATGCTGGGAAGAGATTAAACTCGCTTTCTACTCGATGAGTGGTGCTACTTTGTCCATAAAGTATTCCGCTGACTCTGCCTCTGACCCGAAGGGGAAAACTATTACGAAGTGACTCACACCGAGGTCGATGTAACCTCTCACAAACTCAGCTGCCTCCTCCACGGTCTTCGCTTCCCACTTCTTCAAACCCGAGTACCTCTCATGGGGAGCTTGTGATCCGGATTTGACGTCTTTGAGGGCCAAGTGGAGACCCGTCGATTTGCGGATAGAGACGTAGTTGATCCCCAATTTCTTGCAGTGCTCCTCAAGGACGTTTAGACGCTCCTCGAAGACCTTGAGATCGATGTTCCATGCAAAGTTTGCGACTTGGGCATGTTTGGCGGTGACCTTGAGGAGGCTGTCGCCGGTTCCTCCAACCAGGACTGGCATCGGGTCCTGGAGGGGCTTCGGCATGGCTACACAGTCGTTAACGCTGTAGTATTTACCCTGGTAATTGGCTCTGGGCTTCGTCCACATCTGTCTGGCAATAGTGAGGGCCTCGTCGAGCTGTCTCACCCTCGCACCAGGGCTAGGGAATTGGTAGCCATATGCTTTGTACTCGACTTCCTTCCACCCTGCACCGACTCCAAAGTAGATACGTCCTCCGCTAATCACATCGAGGCTAGCAGCGATCTTCGCATCTAAGCAAGGGTTTCTGTAGTTCTGGCAGGAGACCATCGTGCCGAGACGTAGGGTCTCTGTCTCTGCAGCAAGGGCGGTGAGGAGAGTCCATGCCTCCAAGCAATCGACGTCGACGGCGTCTGGGCGAATTAGAAAGTGATCTGAGGCCCACAAACTCTCGAATCCTGCTGCCTCCGCACGCTTTGCCACTTCTCTCAGGTAGGTATACTCGTAGCCATACTGAGGCTCAATTTGGACGCCGTATTCGTTCTTCAATCCGATCGGTTACTATTTGGTAGGAATGTGTATAAACGGTTCCCCAAACCCAACCAGCCCCTAAATCACTCTTATTCCTCGCATATTGAATGCATTTGTAGCAATGTTATCATCTGGCTTGATGACTTGCGCAAATGTACTATGTTTTCTCCTGAACCATTCTTAATAGATCCTCAGCCGTGTATTTTCCGGGCTTCTCGCCATTCACAGCCATTTTCTCAGCCACCTCCCAAAGAACCTCGTTGTAAGGGGTCTTAACACCTAAACTTCGTCCCAGAATCACCACGTCCCCATTCAGAGCCTCAGCCTCTATATTACCTGTCCCACGGATGAGGCTCTGCCACGAAGAACTCCGCTTTTTTTCTCCCTCATAGCCTTTGGGCATCTTGTTAACTCCACGTACTACACGAACACGTCGCTCATAATCCTCAAGGTCCTCCCACTCAATCCCTGTTAACCTCCAAACCTCTTCTGCCTCCTTCCTTGTAGCCCTCAGGAATGCACTTCCATCGCCTCTCCCATTTGTAATAGCCTCAATCGAGTTACCTAAGTTTAAGAGACACTTCCCAGCCTTCGCTTTCATCACCCACTCATTTACAAAACATGCAAAGCCCGCAACTCGAAAAGCCTCTGAGACCTCTTTCGCTAACTCGTCAATTCCACGCGGGTAGAGACCCACCTCGATGAAACCCGCATTCCCTGAGATCGGGTTGATCACTTCCCCTGGTTGAAGAAATATTCCGGGCAGATTAACAACAACCCCGTAAACCTTGTCGAATATGCGGGTTGCAGCTGGTTCATTAATGATAGAGTTCTGAGCGCAGAATATCGGTAAGGTCCTATCGGCTCCCGCATTCTTCAATTGTCCTAAACAGAGGAATGTGTGTTGAGACTTAGCAGTTAATAGGACGACATCATACACCCCGAAGGGGGATAATTCTTTTGCCTCCTTAACAGCGGGTACCTTCAGAACATGTATTTCTTCGGGTGTGATCAACCTTAGACCATCAGCATTAATCTTGTCAACATGCCTCTGATTGCTGACCAAAACGACATCGTGACCGGTTCTATAGAGATGACCTCCGATTATACTTCCGATGGCTCCGGCCCCGTAAACGATGAAGCGCACAGTATCTTCCTCTCTTTAATTGTTGACTATCTGTTATCAGATGTTAGTCGCGCGTTTATGATTAACTATTTAATAATAATCATTTTGCTAATTCTTTCGCCAAAAACTCGTCGAGACGAGCATACGAATCATTTAAACCCTTCTCCATCTCTGACTAGAGCTCCCTTTCGCGGTCCTCAATCGACTGGAAAACGGCCAGAGACGTTACATGTGTCCTACTATCTGACAATTCTTCAAATCTCACTCTTCAAACTCAGATGTCCGAATTATTCTCTCAGATGCGCGTACCTCGCCACATCGCTGAATTGAAAAAAATGGTGGTGAAAAACCGGTTTATGCAAGATTTAGTCAACCAACGCAATAATACCCCGATTCATCGGTCGCTGAGGAGACGGGAGAGTAGGCGGCGGTAGTTTGATTTTGTGTCCATTACTTCAACCTCTTTGATGTTTGTATCACAACCGGTACTCGGTGTACTGACGTCTAGCTTCGCCATTGTGACCTCACTCAAGTTGTCGAGGGGTCTACAAAATAGACAGGAGGCAACCTCACCCCTGAGCCTTTTAACTTTATAGAACCTCATGGCTTCGCCAATTGAGTTGAAGCTGAACCAACCTCCATCGGCTCGCATTTCGTTGACTCCCTTTCTCTCTGTTGATGTGGGTTCGATGTGGATGCAGTCACCTTTGTGGAGGGTCGTCGTCTGTGTCGCCAGGTCGACATCGAGCCAGAACATGATTGTTGGGAGTGTAGAGGGGTTAAAAAACTTGATTCTGCTATTTATTTACGATTCTCGACGATCTGCTCTGTCCTCGCCGCTATCGCATCCGGCGTCAATCCGAATTCCTTTAGGTAACTATCAACGTTTCGGCTTGAGCCTGCGTAGACGTCGGGAATCCCGAGCCTGGTGATTAGTACTGGATAGTTCTCTGAGAGGGACTCAGCCACTGCCCCGCCGAGCCCTCCGTAGACGGAGTGGTCCTCGATTGTGAGTATTGCACCCGTGGCCTTCGCCGCTGCCTCGAGGGCGTCACCGTCGAGTGGCTTTACAGTGTGTATATTCAGGACCCTCGCGTCGATCATCATATCCTTGAGTATTGTGGCAGCCTTTAGGGAGGCGTCCACCATCGGTCCGAAGGCAGCGAGCGTGACATCTTCTCCATCCCTCATGATCTCAGCCCTTCCAAGCTTGAACTTGTAGCTCTTCTGGAGGATTGGCTCTTTGTCTCTGCGTAGACGCATGTAGAATGGGCCTCCCTCCTTGAGGGCGGTGTCGAGAGCGCTCTTCGTCTCCTCAGCGTCGACTGGGACGACGACCCGCATGTTTGGGATTACTCGCATAAGGGATACGTCTTGGAGAGCAAGATGGGACGCTCCATCAGCGGCTGCGGATAAGCCGCCGTGGCTCGCTACAAGGCAGACGTTGAGGTTGTCGTGGGCGACGATGTTGCGGATCTGGTCCCATGCCCTGCCAGTTAGGAAATATGCGAAGCTACTGGCGAAGACCCTCTTGCCGCCTATAGCCAGACCCGCAGCGACATCTATGAGGTTCTGCTCGGCAGCGCCTACGTCGAAGAAGCGGTCAGGATAGGCCTTCCCGAACATTATCGTCTTTGTGGACTCTGCTAGGTCAGCGTCGACTACGACTATGTCTCTGTTGGTTTTACCTGTCTCGACTAGCCACTCACCGTAGGCGTCTCTGGTTGCTTTAATACTCATCTCTATCCCTCCAGCTCCTTACAAGCGGTCTCAAGCTCCGTGGATGTGCACGCCTTCCCGTGGAAGCTGACAACCCCCTCCATGAAGCTGACGCCCTTCCCCTTGACGGTGTCAGCGATTATGACGGTTGGTTTACCTGTGGTGATCTTCGCCTCATCGAAGGCAGCGAGTAGCTTGGCGTAGTCGTGGCCGTTGACGCAGATTACATTCCAGTTGAAAGAACGCCACTTATCTGCCAGTGGCTCGAGGCTGAGGACCTTCTCCGTTGGGCCGTCTATCTGTAGTCCGTTTCGGTCGATTATGGCGGTGAGGTTATCGAGCTTCCTATGGGCCACGAACATGGCGGCCTCCCATACTAGGCCCTCATCACACTCACCGTCCCCAAGTAGGCAGTAGACTCTGCTACTCCTCCCGTCGAGTTTCAATGCGGAGGCAACACCACTAGCGATGCTGAGGCCATTCCCAAGGCTACCGCTGCTAACCTCGACTCCCGGTGTTCGTGTCGCGTCTGGGTGGCCCTGGAGCATAGACTCATACTCCCTGAGGTGGTGAAGCTCCTCTCGTGGGAAGTAACCCCGTTTAGCGAGGACAGCGTAGAGAGCGGGGGCCGCATGCCCCTTACTGAGTATGAACCTGTCCCTGTCGGGCCAGCCCGGGTTCCGTGGGTCGTGTCTCAACACTTCCCAATAGAGGGTGACCAGGATGTCGGTCGCGCTGAGGCTACCGCCGGGGTGACCCGACCCAGCCTCAGTCGTTTCGCGCAGAGCATCTGCTCGTATCCCCCTAGAGATCTTGATTAGACCCTCATTGGTAACCATCCATCCACCATCCAGTGATTAAATTGTGAACCATCTTCCCCCCAGACGCTATAAAACGTGTGGTACCCTACGCGTACGACTCTGATTGAAGAGTATGATTGTGTGGGGGATTCACGATAGCACGCACGGTTAGCTAGTCTCAACAGAGATGATGACCTTGACTATTGTGTTTGGGTCCTTGAGGAGCTGGACGAAGGAGCGAGGCATTTGCAAAGTAGCTTTATCGGCGTAGACCATGAGGGTACGTGGACAGATGTAGCCACTCATACGAGCAACCATATCGGTTGGGTGACGCCAAGTGATTGAGGGATCCCCTCTACCCACTGTTGTGAAGACCCTTTCTCCCACTCTAAGTGTTAGTGAGATGATTGATTCTGGGTTCCTCGCCGCCTCCCTCATCTCTTTGTTAAGATCAATCAGCCCCTTTTCGGATCTAACTGCGGCTATACAGTCTCCCTGAGTTGTGAGTTGTGTATCCTTCGTGACTTCAATGGTCTTCTCGTGGGTAGCGCGTATATTGGGGTGGCCATAAGCGGCAAAGCTTTCCTCGAGGAGCATCGGCGTTTGCTTCTGCATCGCTGGATTTAAGGGGTATGCGCTCTACCCACAAGGCAATATAGCAGAGCTGAACCTACAGGTCGATTGACCGTTGTGTAATCTGTTCGTCAGCGTCTGCTACATGGGTTCCAGCGATCAGATTCGCTGCATTTAGTGCCTGTTGAATACTGTAGCCCCTTAAATGAGAAGCCAGGAATCCAGCGATGAAGGAATCACCAGCTCCTTTTAGGCTAAAGGGTTTTACCTTCAGGGGCGGCGATGAAATTATTCCTATAGGGCCCGCGAAGATCGCTCCCTTGGATCCCTTCTTGATTACTAAGTTTCTTCCTTTGTTTAGAAAATCCTGTAAGATGTCACTTGTTTGAGGAGACCCTGTTAGGGCTCTGAATTCCTGTAAGTTCCCAAACAAGAAGTCTACATCTTCAAGGAGATGATCCAATTCTGCTTTTGATTCTGTTGCGAGTCCAATACGTGGGAAGAGGTCGAGTGTTATCTCAACGCCCCTCATCTTGGTTTCATGCACAAAATCGCTTAGCTCTCCGACGTCGAAGAGTTCTAGGGTGTAACCTGACAAGTGGATAGCCGAGTATTTTGAGGCTATCTCATATAGGCTCTGGAGTTTGCAGTTTCCCTCGTTTGTCTTGAAATATGCTCTCCTCGCTCCACGCTTATTGATCATGCTTACTATGATGCAGGTCGTTTGTTCTGGATCCTTCAGGGGATAGAAACTTAGATTCCCATGCCTTTGTTTTACCATCGATTCGAGGAGGCTCCCCATGGAGTCGTTTGAGATTGGGGCGGCAAGTCCCGTCTCCAAGCCGAGACGCTCAGCCATAAAGGCTACGTTTCCCCCGGAACCACCTTCTCCGAGGCTGATTTTGCTCGCTCGTTGAGAAGAACCCTTCTTGTACTCGTAGAATACGTCGACGTCTAAGCATAAGTCGCCTAGGACTAGGAGATCGCCTAGAGAATGCTTGGCTTTATCCCTTCGCGAGTTCGACAAATCTCTTAACCTTCTCGATGTCTTTTTTGCCTCGTGTTCCTGGGATTGATAGGGCTGAGGCTGCATCCACTCCCCAGGGCTTCACCTGCTCGATGGCTGATGTTACGTTGTCTAGGTTGAGTCCCCCTGCGAGAATCACCGGCTTGTTAATAGATTCTACTATGATTCGGCCTAGCTTCCAATCGTTCGTTTTTCCGGTTCCTCCGATGAATCCTTTGAGAAGTTCGGATGGTGGATTCCCATAAGTGTCAAGCATGATCAAGTCAGATATACGGGAGTAGAGTTTTACTATTTCCAATTCATCACCGGATCCCACGGCGATGACCTTGATGGTTGTGAACCCTTCGTTTTTCAGGTTCTTTATCAGCGCAGAGAAGGCATCATAACCAAGGGTTTTTTCCTCGTTGGCGAGTTGGATGATGTCTGGTTCCACGATACGCGCAATTTCTAGTATTCTATCAGGGTCTCGAGAGATAGGAATCATCACCGCTTTCGCTAAAGGTTTGATCGCTTCACAGATGTTATGACCAAGCTGTGGATCAACTGTGTATGGGATGTTTTCGGTCGAGACCTGAAAGCCGACGTGGTCGGCTCCGGTGCCTGCTACAATCTCGGCGTCGCTGATGGACATCATGCTAAAGATTTGTACCTTGACCATCTAACGTGTTGAGATTAGGTCTTCCATTCTTATCTAATTTGTCAAGCTCCTACGCAACGCTGTTAAAACTAAGAGAGCAAGAACGACCCTATCCTTTGTATGGTCGTCATCGCAGACAATGTGATTTGCCATTTGTGTGCGCCCTATAATTGTGTGTGAGCAGTTTCGGGGTGTTCTAAACCCTAGGATTATAATGATTGACTTGATATCTATAATCGATGGACTCAACTAAACGTCGCCTAATCGCAGGAGTAATTTTACTTTTGATTATGGGTGGAGTGGGGGTTTTGATAAACTATCTGAGCCCCAGCCTAGCATATGGTAATTCAGACTCAAAGGCTCTCAGCGTCAACAAGTCGATCGTTGCATCTAATACCGATTTCGCGGTGAGGTTACTGAAGGAGCTACAAAATGAACAATCTGGAAAAGACATCTTCATTTCACCTCTCAGCGTTTCTATCGCGCTCAGTATGGCCTACAATGGCGCGAATTCATCGACTCGAGAGGCGATGGGCAGCGTCCTAGGGTTCAGCGGTATGAGTGACGATGCCGTGAACACCGGTTTCCAACAGTTGATAGATAGCCTACTGAACGTGGACAAGGACGTGAGTCTAAACATCGCTGACTCCGTGTGGATTAGATCCGATTTCGCCTCATCCGTGAACCCGGTCTTCACGAATACCTTGTCGAGCTACTTTAGAAGTGAGGTCTATTCCAGGCCTTTCGACACATCGACAGTAAGCGAGGTTAACTCATGGGTGAATAAGGAGACCAACGGTAAGATCAGCCAGCTCCTCGACAAGATAGATTCCCAGGATATGATGTTTCTGATTAACGCGATCTACTTCAAGGGGGACTGGGTCGACAAGTTTGATTCTACCCTCACTCAATCCGCGAGCTTCACGACAACCGATGGAACCTCTGTTCAGGTCGACATGATGAGTAGAGGAGGAAGCTACGCTTACTATGGGGATGACAATGTGCAGGTCGCGCGACTCCCCTATGGGAGGGACAAGATCGCGATGTACGTGTTCCTACCAGCCGAGGGCAGTTCGCTCAAATCATTCACGGCTGGCTTAACAGGGGACAGCCTCGACGCCTACTTCAGCAAGCTATCGAATACAGAGTTGGCGCTGCAGCTACCAAAGCTCAAGCTGGACTATGGCAAGGTCGATCTGAAGGATGCATTGACGAATCTCGGGATGGGCGTAGCCTTCGACTCAAACTCAGCCGACTTCAACAGAATAGCGGATGTTAGACCTGAGCATCTCTACATTGCTTTCGTTGACCACAAGGCTGTGATCGAGGTGAACGAGCAGGGCACCGTGGCAGCGGCTGCAACCAATGTAGGAATATCCGTCACAAGCATGCCAATTAGGACCTCCTTCATAGTCAACAGGCCTTACATGTTCGTAATCAGAGATGACAGATCGGGGACAATTCTCTTTTCAGGGTTGATCTCTGATCCCACAAGTCAGAACTCCCCATAGATTGATTTTTCCCTTTTTTACACTGCTTTAGTATTCTCGCGTAGCTTCTCGATTAGTTGAATTTAGTATTAGAGGAATGTGGGATAAGGTTTAAACGGATGGTCCCTGTGTTTTGTGTTGGCTGGGCTGGTAGATCAGTCGTATGATCGCCGCCTTGGCATGGCGGAAGTCGGGGGTTCAAATCCCTCCCAGTCCACCAATGCTTTTAATCTAAAAAGATCCATATTCGCTGCATGCACAATTTTTATCCTCGCCAAGTTTTGTCCTGAGTAAGAGAGCTTAAGCATTTTTGGCGTAAACTTAATAGGAGAAAAAAATTCGCAAGATAAGAGAAAAGAGGGAAAGGCCATTGCGGTTAAAGATTCGCAATAAGGATGAACTCCTTGCCCAAGGGGTAGTTGATTCCCGCCGCATTGTCCTTGAGATTACGGAACAGGTCTTACAGAAGCTGGACGCTTATGAACGCCTCAAAGCCTTTGTCAGTCTGAAAGGGGATCTTCTTCATATTGGCAATCGTCAGTGGGACTTGGCCCAGAAGCGCCATGTCTATGTTTTCTCTGCCGGGAAAGCGGCAAATCATATGGCCATGGCGATGGATGATATCTTGGACCAGCGGCTTACCAAAGGCGTCGCCATCGTAAAAATCGTAGAAGAAACGGACCATTACGTCAACACGGAAGTATTTGTCGGTGGCCACCCACTGCCTAACTACGAAGGTGTCCGGGGCTGCCAGAGAATGCTGGAGATTGTGGACCAGGCAGATCAGGATGATTTGTTCATAGTATGCATCAGCGGCGGTAGTACGGCTCTGATGGGATACCCTGTGGACGGGATTACCCTAGAAGAAAAAATGGCGGCTACCGATACCATGCTCAAATCGAATATTAGAGTGATGGATATCAATGTCATTCGGGGCCACATCTCCCAGATGAATCGCGGCCGGTTGGGGCAGCGGATCGAGAAAAGAGGTGCCGAAATGATCGGCCTCAATATCTGGGACGCCTTGGACTGGCCACCCATCAAAGATTACGGGGAACCGGTGGGGATGCGAGGCACGCCTATCGGTCCAGACTATTCTACGTTTGCGGATGCGCAAAGGATTATCCGGGAACATGGTTTGGTTGGGCGACTGCCCCGAAGCGTGGAGTCGTACATCTTCAACGGCACGGAGGCGCAGGAAACACCGAAATCGATTGCCCGTGCCACCTACTTCATGCTCAACATCTTATCCGATTCCTGCCAGTATGCCTCTGAAATTGCCTCAGATATGGGGATCAACCACATGATTCTCACAACCAGCCTTGAAGGGGAAAGCAAAGATGCGGGAATGACTTTTGCCTGCATCGCCAAAGAGGTACAACGCTTTCATCGACCGATCGCGCCTCCCTGCATGATTTTCTCCGCCGGTGAGACCTCGACCTATATACTAGACAACCAGGAAATCAAGGGGCATGGCGGGCCTTCACAGGAATTGACAGATGGATTTGCCATCGTCGCTAGGGAAGCACCGAGAGCCTGTATGCTTTCCATCGATACGGAGGGGACGGATGGGACGACGAGAATGGCTGGTGGTATCACCGATTCTGAGACTTATCGTCAGGCAGTTTCCAGGGGCATTGATCTACAGGAAGCGCTGCGCGGACACGCCACCTATGAAGCTTTGTTGGAGTTAGGATGTTGCATCTTCACGGGGAATACGGGGACGAACCTGTGTGACTTCAATGTCCTATATATACCCAAGAAACTGGATTAGTTCGAGAAAGGGGCGGTATCAATGGGAAGTACGAATATTAAAACCATCAAAGCCAGACAAATCTTAGACAGCAAAGGAAAGCCGATGCTGGAGGTGGATGTGGTTACCGCAGGCGGAATCCTCGGGCGTGGGTCGGCTCCCTCGGGTATCTCAGCCGGATCACATGAAGCATACGTCTTGCGGGACAAAGATCCCAAGTGGTTTGACGGCCTGAGCGTGTTCAAGGCTGTTGATATTGTCCATAACACGATTGTCCCTGCTCTGCAGGGAATGGATGTGATGGACCAGAAGGCGATTGACCGGACGATGATTGAGCTGGACGGTACGGAAGATAAATCCAGGCTGGGTGGGAATACTCTCTGCAGTGTCTCTCTGGCTAGCATTCGGGCGGCGGCTAACACCGAGAACAAGCCCCTTTATCGTCATTTGAATCCAGGTGAAATCAAGACGATTCCCTTCCCCACGGTGAACTGCATCTCCGGTGGCAGCTACCAAAAGGGATCAATGCCATTCCAGGAGTGTACCATCGTCCCTTACAAAGCGAAGACGATTATGGAAGCGGTCCATATTATATACCAGATTTTCCAATTGACGCCGTCAGTAATTCAGGATTATCAACACGGGCGACCTCCTAAGCCGGGCAGTCTCACCGGTTGGCAGGCACCCAGTCCGGATCCTATGGTATCTTTTGATATTTTATATGAAGCAGCAAGGCGCTGTGGGGCAGAGGATAAAATCGCGTTTGCCGCCGACTGCGCCTGTAGCGAACTCTACAACCCGGAACGGAACACCTACGATTTCGTCAGTAAGGAAGTTGATCTGGACACCCTGTTGGAATACCTCAAGGAACTGACGACGAAATATAATTTCCTCTATGTGGAGGATCCGGTGGATGAAAACGACTGGGAAGGTTGGCAAAAGGCGGCAAAGGTCTTGGACCGGACAATGCTGGTGGGAGACGATCTGACGGTGACGAACATTAATATGCTCAAGAAGGCAGCTCAGATGAAAGTTTGTGAAGCGTTCATCTTCAAGCCGAACCAGGTCGGGACGATCAGTGAAAGCTTAGAGGCGCTGGAGTACGCCCGGGCTAAGGGTATCATCGCCATCCCCTCTGTCAGGGCCGGCGGTGTCGTCGATGACCCCATCTTTGATATCGCCGTCGCTTATGGCTGCTGCGCCACGAAACAGGGCCCACCGAAAAATGGCGAACGTGTTTACGGTATCAATTTCCTCACCCGGGTGGAGGATGAGTATCCGAATGCCAAACCTTACAATTTTACGCCCCATATCAAGTTCTAATGGCATTTGCTGTGCATGAGAACGCAAAGCATATTTATAATGAGTGAATGCTAACTGAAAATCTTAAAATTCTTTTGTTTACACTATTTTATTAAGTCTAGTCGCTCAAGGCCAATATGCACGTTCCTTGTACTTTTCGATAAACTCGCGGGCGAACCTGTTTGCATATCTCTCAGTCCCCCTATGGATACCACTAACCGACCTTAGATGGTGATAGAACTCATGCAGGATCAGAAATGGGTCAGCTAATCCTTCACTGTTCGCCACATAGATGGTCTCCTTCTCAACCACGTAGCACCCCGCTACGTTGACATGACCCCTTGGGAGACCCACCCTGAGGGCAGGAGCATCAACGTTAAAGTGTTCAGCTAAGGAAGTGAGTGCTTCCTCGGCATCGTGGGAGAGGATCATCTGAACGATTCCTGATTTAAACCTCTTTTCAACATCAGACACCGAGAAGCACCCAGCACAAGCGTGCGTGACGCTCCTCCCCTACTTAAATAGAACCCCCATCACTCGCTTCATTGTTTGTGTGGTGTTTGAATGGACTTTAAAGATGCAATCGAGAAGAGGAGAAGCATCAGAAAATACAAGGGGACACCGGTCTCCGATGATCAGGCTCTCAGGGTGCTCGAAGCAGCGAGACTCGCACCATCAGCAGCCAACAAGTATCCCTGCCACTTCATAGTTGTGCGCGACCCAGATGTTAGAAAAAAGCTCGCAGGTAACCAGACCTGGGCAGCAGGCGCGCCGATTATCATAGTGGCTCTCGGTGATCCCACGATTTCACCCAACTGGTGGCAGAACGACGTAGGC
>Ga0187878_1000556_pt1 | contig 41569 bp, 35 predicted proteins | sample June2016WEW_17_1_FD_132979 | JGI IMG/M metagenome (GOLD analysis project Ga0187878, IMG submission 132979) | Peatland microbial communities from SPRUCE experiment site at the Marcell Experimental Forest, Minnesota, USA - June2016WEW_17_150 | ecosystem: Environmental > Terrestrial > Soil >... | reverse complement strand
GTGAGTATCGCCGTATAATTCGTATAATTAAAACCGCTCGGCAGGCCTTCAGTGTCAAACGAAATCAAACGCGGATCAACTGTTGCCGCTTGTTCGGCAATGAAACCGACTTGTTCGGCGGCGCCGTTATCGCCATAGCCGACTTTATATCGAAAACTGACTGGCTGTAAACCCATCACCTCGGCCAATCCCCCGCTGGCTATCGGCGAGATGTCGTCTTTGAATCTTTGGCTGGAAACCGAACAGGGGCTGCCGCCGGATTCAACTTCGCCGGTTGTCGTATTAATGCACAAATAGTTGCCGGTATTTGAGACAGTTGGGCCGGTTATAAATATTTTTGATGCTGAAGCTGTGCCGATAACTTCCAATTTGACTTCGGGACTGGTGGTACCAATACCGATATATCCGCTCGAGGCAATCGTCATCAAAGCGCCGGCGGTGCCGGTACCGGTGCCGTTTTTGAAATATAACGAGTCAATACCGGCGGCGCCGGAAGCCATGAGCGAGAAATATCCGTCATTGTTGATGCCGTTGACCGAGTTGAGGATGAGGCCAACATTGGCGGTAGCGGAGGTGGAAGCGGCGATATTACCGAAGACGTCGAGTTTTTGGTCTGGAGTATTTGTACCAATACCAACTTTACCGCCAAAATAACCGTTATTTAGGGAGGTAATGTCGCCATTGCTGTAAATACCGTCAGTGCCGACATTGATGCCGCCAGCTATCTGTAATTGGCCTTGGCCAATGATGTCGTTTCTGACTTGAAGATTGCCGGCTTCAAGAGAGTTGGCAATGGCAGAGGTGAATTCGGCTCCGGAAATATCATACACTTGCAGTTCACAGCCAGTTCGGTCAGAGGAAGAGCAGGTACCGGAATTGCCCAACTTGCCGATATACGCGTATCTGCCGGAAACGAAAATGGAGTAGAAATTATCAGCACCGGTTCCGGCTTTGACGCTATCTGTTCCACCGACATATGCGGGAGATGACGGTTTAGAGATGTCATAGATCTGGAATTCACAGCCGGTTCTGTCAGAGGAAGAGCAGGTACCGGAATTGCCCGACTTACTGATATATGCATATCTGCCGGAGACGAAGACGGATTTAATGTTAGTAGTTCCGGTTCCAGAATTGTCGCTATCAGCCCCGCCGACATATGCGGGAGACGTTGGATTGGAGATGTCATAAATTTGGAATTCACAGCCGGTTCCGTCGGATGAGGAACAGGTACCGGCATCGCCGGTCTTGCCGATATACGCATATCTACCGGAAACATAGATGGAGTTGGTGGAATCCCACGAGCCTCCGTTATCAGCTCCGCCAACATATGCGGGAGATGTGGGACTAGAGATGTCATAAATTTGGAATTCACAGCCGGTTCGGTCAGAGGAAGAGCAGGTGCCGGAGTTGTTCTTCTTGCCAATATACGCGTATCTGCCGGAAACATAAACGGAGTATATGGGATCAGTTCCGGTTCCGATGGCGTTGACGCTGTCAGCTCCGCCGACATATGTCGGAGACGTTGGATTGGAGATATCAAAGATTTCAAATTCACAACCGGCCATAGAAGAAGAGGAACAAGTGTCACTATCGCCATTCCTGCCGATATACGCGTATCTGCCGGAGACATAAACGGAGTTGATCCTACTTCCGAGGCCGGCATAGTCATCTTCTGCTCCGCCGATATATGAAGGAGATGATGGTTTAGAGATGTCATAGATCTGGAATTCACAGCCGGTTCTGTTTGAAGAGGAACAGGTGCCATCGAGTTCATCGTATCCGAGATACGCGTATCTGCCGGAGACATAGACGGAGTTGAGGTTACTATATGTGCCTCCGCTATTAGCTCCGCCAACATATGAAGGTGACGCTGGGATGGAGATGTCAAAAATTTGGAATTCACAGCCAGTTCGGTTAGAGGAAGAGCAGGTGCCGGTATTGCCATCTTTTCCAACATATTCGTATCTGCCCGAAACATAGACAGTGTAGATAGTATCGGTTCCTGTTCCGGCGCTGACGCTATCAGCTCCACCAGTAAATATCGGATTTGTCGGGGTCTGTCTGATACTGCCGCCGTTGACATGCAAACTGTCAGCCGGACTCGTCGTCCCTATTCCCACATTGCCGGTTGATGCAATCGTAATGAGGTTTGTCCCTGGGGCATTGTTAATTCTCAATTGATCAACACCCGCGGCGCCGGAAGCGGTGATGGTAAACTTACCGTCATTGGGAACGGAACCGACGGAATTGAGAATCAATGAGACATCATCCGAACCGGAAGCAATGATATTGTAATTGGCAAGAAGATTGCCGGCGGGAAGATAAGTATCGGCGTTGGAGACGTAGATGTAGCCAGGAGAGCTATCACCTGCCGTAATGATTTTACCATCGCTGGACATGGCAACGGAATACCATTTCCGAGAACCGGCCGAGGTTTTGGCTGTCCAGGTGTTGCCATAGTCGGTGGAGAGATAAATGTAGCCATTGTTCCGATCAACCGCCGACTGAATCCTGCCATCGCTGGACATGGCGATGGATTGCCATCTTTGAGAACCGGCCAAGGTTTTGGCTATCCAGGTATTGCCATAGTCGGTGGAGAGATAGATATAACCACCAGCTGGTGTAAAACCTTCATCAACTGCGGTTTGAATCTTGCCGTCAGAAGACATAGCGATGGATTGCCAGATAATTAAAACAGCTGAAGTTTTGGCTGTCCAGGTGTTGCCATAGTCGGTGGAGAGATAGATATCATCATTATAAACACCCGCAGTTTGGATCTTGCCATCAGAAGACATAGCGATGGTTTGCCATGTCTTACTTCCCGCGCTGGTTTTTGCCGTCCAGGTACTACCGTAATCAGTGGAAAGATAAATATATGAAGATTCATCAACTGCCGACTGGATCTTGCCGTCAGAAGACATAGCGATGGAGTACCATGTCCGAGAACCGGCTGAGGTTTTGGCTGTCCAGGTGTTGCCATAGTCGGTGGAGAGATAGATATAGCCATTGTTCCAGTCAACCGCCGACTGGATCTTGCCGTCAGAAGACATAGCGATGGAGTACCAGTAATGAGAGCCAGCGGAAGTTTTGGCTGTCCAGGTGTTGCCATAGTCGGTGGAAAGATAAATAAAGCCGGGGGATTCATCAACCGCCGACTGGATCTTGCCGTCAGAAGACATGGCGATGAAATTCCAGTGATAAGAACCGGCTGAGGTCTTCGCCGTCCATGTCTCCCCATAATGAGTCGGGGTGAATTGATTTTGGGTTAAACCAACTCGGCCAAAGTAAGCACCGCCGCCATTTTGACCCAGAAGCATATTGCCAGTGGAGAAATATCCTTGGGACATGGAGGCAAGGGTCAAGGAAGTCATGTTAGAATTATTCACAGTCAAAAGTTGAGTAGGATTAGTTGTCCCGATACCGACATTGCCAGTTGAGGCAATTGTAACTAAATTCGTTCCCAACGCATTTTTAATATTCAATTGGTCGATCCCCGCTCCGCCGCTCGCCACGATACTGAACATCCCGTCATTAGTGGAAGCCGAGCCGAGATTGGAGGGTTCAAAGGTAAGGTAGGAATTAGCGTTTGTTCCGGTGGAGGCGGTGGAACGGATGATGAATTTGGCCGATGTTGAGGAAACAAGTTCTAGTGTTGAGTCGGGGGAAGTGGTGCCTAGGCCGACACTGCCGAAAATATCCATTCCACCTTGATAGATGTTGTTGTTGGGGTTAAGAGAATAATCCTCTTTGCCGGAGGTCATAACGGCATTATCTGAATAGGCAATGGCGACAAATATTCCATCGCCGTAGGTGACAGAGTTCCAATTTTTAGCTGCTGGGCTTGTTCTTGATGTCCAGTTGATGCCATCGGGAGAAGTCATAATATCATTGGCAACTGTGCCGTCACTAGCAACAGCGACAAATAGTCCGTTGCCATAGGTGACGGAGATCCAACTTCGAGCCGACGGACTTGTCCGACTTGTCCAACTGGTTCCGTTAGAAGAAGTCATAATATCATTAGCTGCCGTGCCATTACCCGCAACAGCGACAAATAATCCATTGCCATAGGTGACGGAATACCATTCATTGGCTAATGGGCTCGTACTACTTGTCCAATTAATGCCATCCGGAGAGGTCATGATGTCATCGGCTGTTGTGCCGTCATAAGAAACTGCGACAAATAAGCCATTTCCATAAGTGATGGAAAGCCAAAAATTAGCTGTTAGAATTGTTCTTAACGTCCAGTTTATGCCGTCGGGAGAAGTCATGACTTCGTTGGCAGTTGTGCCGCCATGAGCAACGGCGACAAATGTTCCATTGCCGTAGGTGACGGAACGCCATCCATTGGTTACTGGTTTTGTTCTCAATGTCCAGTTGATACCGTCGGGAGAAGTCATGATTTCATTAGTGCCACCGTCAGCAACGGCAACAAATAGTCCATTGCCATAGGTGACGGATTCCCAATAACCACTACCTGGACCCGTTCTGCTTGTCCAGTTTATTCCGTCGGGGGAAGTCATGATTTGATCGGTTTGAAAAGCAACAGCGACAAATAATCCATTGCCATAGGCAACGGAGGTCCAGTTTTTAGTTGCCGAAGCTGTTCTGCTCGTCCAAGATGTTCCTTTGGAAATGATGTCTCCGACAACTTCTAGTTTTGCTCCAGGACTCGTCGTCCCTATTCCCACATTGCCGGTAGAGGCAATTGTCATCAAGGCGCCGGCGGTTCCGGTACCAGTGCCGTTTTTGAAATATAACGAGTCAATACCGGCGGCGCCGGAAGCCATGATGGAGAAATAGCCGTCATTGTTGACTCCGTTGACCGAGTTGAGGATGAGGCCAACATTGGCGGTAGCGGAGGTAGAGGCGGCGATGTTGCCGAAGACATCGAGTTTCTGGTCGGGAGTGGTGGTGCCGATGCCGACATTGCCGGTGGTTGAAAGAATAACCAAATCAGCCGTTCTCGAATTAGCGCCTAAACCAAGATAACCAGAAGCATATAATTGATTGATGGTAAAAGTGTTAGCATTATTATCAAATGTAAATTGCCCATAATTAGTGGCTGAACCATCATTGTTGCCTATAATTAATCCGCCTTTAGTCTCGCCTGCTCCTCCAAGTATACGAAGAAAGGCGTTTTGTCTCGCCGCTCCAACAATATCAAGGACGCGAGCGCCGCTTTGCAACGTTCCGCCTATCCCCGGCGTTGTTGTTCCTATCCCAACATTGCCGGTAGAAGCAATCGTCATCAAGGCGCCGGCAGTACCGGTACCGGTGCCATTTTTGAAGTAAAGCTTATCCACGCCGGCGGCGCCGGAAGCCATGATGGAGAAATAGCCGTCGGCGCCGCCGGCCGAACCTACGGAGTTGAGTATCAAGCCGACATTCTTGGTGAAATACGGATAGGCAGCGGAGGCGGCAATATTGCCGTAAACATCCAGTGTCTGGTCGGGAGTAGTCGTGCCGATACCGACCGAAGCGGAAGCGGTGAGACCCGTCGTGCCGTTGGATGTTCCGAATATCGTCAAGACAGGCGTGCCGGCAAGGTTGGCGGAATAACTCTCGATCGTGCTGACGGATGACGATGCAAGAGGCATATCAATCCAAGTAACCTGCCCCGAATCTGTATCAAACATCATACTACCCAAAGCAAGGTTATTGATGACCGACTGAGTTCCGCCGTTGGAATTGACATTGATGTTGCCGGCGACATCCAGAACATAGGCCTTGCTCTGGCTGGCGTAAGTGCCGATGCCAACATAGCCCGAGGAAGCGATGGTCAGAATATTCGTGCCGGCGGCATTTCTGAAAAGCAAATCGTCGAGGCCCGCTCCACCGCTCGCCACGATACTGAACATCCCGTCATTAGTGGAAGCCGAGCCAAGATTGGAGGGTTCAAAGGTAAGAGTGGAATTGTTTGAACCGGTTGACCGGATGATGAACTTGGCAGAATTGGAGGCGATCTCAAGGATGGAATCAGGGGAGGTGGTGCCGATACCGACGCGACCGGAAGTGTCCCAGATACCAGAATTGGGAAAGTTTGTATTGGAGGAGAAAGTTGTTGAGTTGGTATTAAATGTCCAGCCACCGGTAATGGTCTGAGTGATAGAACGACTTGCCGGGCCATTTATGTAGTCAATCGAGACAGTTGAGGAAGAAGCAACTGGGTTAGTGAGATTAAAACCATTGGCACTGAAAGTCAGGTTGGTGACATGGCCGGCGGTATTGGTACCTTCCTGCATTAAGAGGCCGTTGCCTAAGGCACCTTGGTTGTCAGAACCGCAGGTGAACTTACCGGTAGAGGCGTTCCATAAGAGTTTGGCGGTAGAGGCGCCGGTGCAATCACTTGTGGGTAGACCCAGACCAAAGAAGGCAGAGGCGGAGACGATATTGGCAGACACGGTACCTACGGTATATAGGTCGCCGCCTATCATGACATCGTTGTTAGAGGACATATAGTTGGAATGAGCTATGGTAGCGGTGCCAAACCGATTAAAGGCGGCAGAGGAATAACCGCCTACTTGGAGGGTATTACCCGTTAAGAGGTAGGAGGCGGAGGCGGTGCCTTCGACTTGGAGACGGGTGGCGGGAGTGGTGGTGCCGATGCCGACGTTGCGGGCAAAATATGAACCGGTGCCTTCGTAGATGACGAATTTTTCTTTTGACACGCCGGCGGCGTATGTGCCATAACCCATGGCAATATCGCCATTAGTCAGGGTGGTGGTGAATAACTTGTCCCAAAATGTATTCGCGCTGGCAAACACGGTTGGTGCTTTGACAAGATTTCCGGCTGAATCATAAATTACAAATGTGCCATAATATGAATTGCCGGCATCTTCATAAGCGATCAAGACATTGCCGTTAGTTAAGGCGACGGCGGAGTTGGCGTCAGCTTCATGAGTTCCGGAAAATACGGTCGGTGATTTGATCTGGTTACCGGCTGAATCGTAGATCACAAAAGTGCCATAATTTGAATTGCTGGTATCTTGATAAGCGATCAGAATGTTGCCATTGATCAAGGTGGTGGCAGATTCGAAATACGCACTATCACTTCCGGAAAATACGGTCGGGGCTTTGATCTGATTGCCGGCTGAATCGTAGATGACAAAAGTGCCGCGAGTTGAATTGGGGATATCTTGATAAGTAATCATGGCATTGCCGTTGGCCAAGGCGGTAGCGGAGTCAAAGTTTATTGAATGGGTTCCGGAAAATACAGTCGGGGCTTTGACTCGGTTTCCGGCAGAATCATAGATCACAAAAGTACCGTAAACTGAATTGTCGGCATCCCCATAGACAATTAGGACATTGCCATTGGTTAAGGTGACAGCGGAACTAAATTCTGTATCATGATTTCCGGAGAACACTGTCGGGGCTTTGACAAGATTGCCGGCTGAATCGTAAATCACAAAAGTGCCATAGTTTGAATTGTCGCCATCTTCGTAAGCGATCAGGATATTGCCATTGGTGAGGGTGATGGCGGATTTGGGGGTTACTCCATGAGTTCCGGAAAACACGGTCGGTGATTTGATCTGGTTTCCGGCTGAATCGTAGATCACAAAAGTGCCGCGCCAGGAATTGCCGCCATCCTCGTAAGCGATCAGGACATTGCCATTGGCCAAGGCGGTAGCGGATTCATTGTATGATTCATGGTTGCCGGTAAAATCAGTAGCCGCGACTTTTTGATGAATATCAGCCATATCAAGGCCGGTTGTGCCCTTGAGGGAGTTGATGGAATAATTCTGGACATCTTGGGGAAGAAGGATATCGTTAACCGGAGAACCGCCGGAAGTCATGAAGTTCTGGCCTCTGATCGTGCCGGCAACATCCAATTTGGCGAATGTTGAGGAGGGACTGCCGATGCCAACAAAACCGGTGGAGGCAACGGTAACAAGATTGGTATTAGTGGCGTTTTTGATAATTAAATCGTCTTTTCCCGCTCCACCACTTGCCACGACACTGAACATCCCGTCATTGGTACTCGCCGAGCCGAGGTTGGAGGGTTCAAAAGTAAGAGTGGAGTTGTTTGAACCGGTTGACCGGATGATGAACTTGGCAGAATTGGAGGCGATTTCAAGGACTGAATCGGGGGAAATGGTGCCGATGCCGACGTTTGTTCCATTGTCGTAAATCAGGGAGTTGCCAAAAGCGGAACCGGTCCATTTGGGAATGTAATTGCTGGTCAGAGAACTGGTGATTGATGAGCCCAAAAGTCCGAGAGAAGCAGTGGCAACAAAGGAAGGCAAGCCGCCGATGCCGGCCATAAGCACCTCGCCGTTGGTTCCAGCCGTAGTTACCGCGATGTTACCGGTACCATTTCCGTAAAGTATTCCTCTTGTGGTAAAACTCGACACGCCGGTGCCGCCGTAAGGAACGCCGACAATGGAACCGTTCCAGGTTCCGCCGGTTACCGTCCCCAGCTTGGACCGTCCGCTGACTTCAAGGTACGGAAAAGTGGAACTGGCGGTTGTTGATGTGGCCGTAAAATAGGCGGCAGTCAACTGGCTATCAAAAACACCTGAACCCGAACTTAAAACCGAACTGAATGAGCCAATACCGGCGGTCAGAGGTTTAGTTCCAATGTTGATCGAACCGAAGCCGGAGGTGATGGAACCGGTGTTAAGAATACCAACGGTATTAATTGAACTCTGGCCGACATATGTGGGCGCGATATCAATGGAATCGGCATTGGCGATGATCCTATCAGCGGTACCGACGACATTGATGGTGTTGCCTGTCTTGACCAAGCCGTTGCCGGCTATTATTTCGGCGGCGCCGGAAAATTGGGTGAAATCAAGAGGGGTTGTATTCAAAGCAATGGGATTGGGAGTGATCAAGCTCCAGCCGGTGTTGGCTTGGGTTGTTCCATCGGTCACAAAAGTGTACATGCCGGAAGTTACTTTCGCGCTTGTATCGGCATCGGCGGAACGAGACCAGGCGCCGGCGCTAACCACATAAATGCCATTGGTTTTTTTATCTGTTTCGTTTTTCACCAAAATTCTGTCTCCGGCGACCGCAGCTACGCCATCAATTGTTTGTTCACCGCTCAAAGTGATATCTCCGGTCGTCGCCACCCGGACGGCGTCTTTAACTGTCAGGCCTTGGGCCAGCGCGTCAACATATCCTTTGGTGGCGGCATCCTGCGCACTAAGAGGGCTGGCCAAGCCGGTGATGTAATGATTGCCCATTGCCAAATTACCGGAAAGCGCAACCGTGGCCGCCGACAAAGTTCCGGAAACACCGACATTTCCGTTGAATGTAGCTGTGCTGTTAACCGTTAAGGTGCTGGAGGCGGTGATCGAACTGAACGAGCCAACACCGGCAGTCAGCGGTTCGGTTCCGATATTGATGGCTCCGAAACCCGGGATAATAGAACCGGAGTTAAGGGTTCCGACAGTGGCAATTGAGCTTTGGCCAACATACGTGGGCGCGATATCAATGGAATCGGGATAAGCAATGATCCTATTGGCTGTGCCGACGACATCAATGGTGTTTGAATCGGATTTTAGGAGACCGTTGCCGGCGATGATCTGCCCCGCACCAGAAAATTGAGTGAATGTAAGAGGGGTGACGCCAAGATCTATCGGATTGGGAGTTAACAATACATAACCGTTTCCTATGTCTTTGTCTCCTTCAACCACGAATGTGTACATGCCGGAAGTTACTTTCGCGCTCGTATCGGCATCGGCGGAACGAGACCAGGCGCCGGCAGAAACCACATAAATGCCATCGGTTGCCGCGTCGTTTTGGGTTTTTACCAGAACTCTGTCGCCGGCAACTAAACTTACCGTGTCAACCGTTTGTTCGCCGCTCAAAGTAATATTTTCAATCGTGGCCGCTCGGACGGCGTCTTTTGGCTGGAGGCCTTGCGCCACCGCGTCCACATATCCTTTTGTGGCTGCCTCTTGAGAAGCGGAGGGCATCGCCAGCCCAGTTATTTTATAACCGCCCATCGCCAAATTGCCGGAAAGCGTAGTGGCGCCGGCAGCCAATGTGCCGCTGACCGACAGGCCAGTCCCATTCATAACCATTTCATTGGTGGAGTTGGCGCGAAAAGTTATCTGACCGTCGGTTGAAAAGTCCAAAAGATTATTAGCGTCCCGGCCAAGCTTGCCAGATGAGCCCAAATAAACAACACTCGGTAAACTTATCGTCGGATTGCCAGAAACGCCGTTGCCATTCGCGACTGCTATTTGATTGTCTGTTCCCGTTATGGTTCTCGAAGTATATGCGCCGGCTGATGTTCTGGCCATAAGACCGTTGGCGGTAAAATCGTTATCGCCAATCAAGCCCAAAGAAGATGTGGCAACTTGAACAATTGTATCGCCCGGGCCTCCGATCAAAAGCTGATTATTAGTAATAGCGGATAATCCGGTGCCGCCATATTGAGCGCCAATGGCTGTTCCGTGCCAAGACCCGCTGACCACAGTGCCCATGCTGATATTGCTAAAAGTATTGAGGGCGGTCCAGGTATTTTCTTGCGAACGCGATGCCGGTCCTCCATTTCCCCAATTAAGGTTTAGTAATGTTTCACTATCTCCGCTCGCCGTTGCGGTGAATTTGCCGCTATTAAAATTTAGGATTGATGATGACGCTAAAACTTCAGTATTGCCTGATTTTACGGTTACCCAGCCGCCACCCGAACCAGTACCGGCGATACCGCAAGAAAATTTTCCGGTAATTTTGTTCCACAATAACGCCTGACCAACACTACTGCAATCGGATGTCGGCATTCCATTTCCAAAATACGCCGAAACAGATGCAATATTAATGTCCGCTGTGCCGTTAACATCCAAGTTTTGTGTTGTCGTTGTGCCGGAGATATTTAGGTTTCCTCCAACACCGACATTGCCAGTAAATGAACTATTACCGCTCGAATCAAGAGTAAAGTTCTTGAAATAGGATGTCATTGTGACACTGCTCGGGTCAGATTGCTTGCCCAACCCGACATCGCCGCCGACGCCCAAGGTTGCAAAACTGCCGGCGCCGCCGTATAGCCCGCCATTGAAAAACGCGGTGTGGCTTGTTGAATTGCCGTTAGTGACAACGGAATCAAGGGTTTGACTGCCGGCAACGGTGTTTGCCACGGTATTCGCCACACCAGTAACAAAATCCGCCGGCGTCTTGCCCTGCAAATATTCGGCATTCAAGTTTTTCACCATCGTTTTGTTGTTGGTGGTGATGGTGCCGGTGCCGAGATTCAAATTGCCGCTGGCGATATTCAGATCACCCTTAGCAATTGTCAGAGAAGCTAATAATTGGGTCGCGCCTTTGACCATCAGAGTTTTTCCGACCTCAATATTTCCCTCCAATTTCACATCTTGATAAGTTACATTGCCGTTAGCCGTAACAAAAGCCAGAGTGAATTTGCCTGAATCCACGCCATTGATGTTTATCGTTCCGCCTTTCAGATTCTTCAAAAAATTCTGGTCAACGATGATCGGCGCTGAACCGTCGGTGGAATCTAACTGGACGGCCGTGGTCTCGACATGGCCGGCGATGGCGATGTTACCGTTAGCGTCAAGAAGTAGAACTTCGTTGGGATGAGTGCCAGCAAAATGCCCCTGAATGGTGTCGGCGTTCTTGAAAACCCCTTTGATGGCCATGCCGATGCCGTTGAAATTTCCAAAACTGAATCCGCCGACGAGAAGAAAAATAACAATGACCACAGAAAAAACCAAAGCCATGCTTTTTTTCCGGTCGCTGAATATTTTTTTACCTTCCTTGTCGAGTTTTTTTAATTTGTAATCAATGCTACCGGCCTGGACATCGAGAAATTCTTCAAGCTTCGGAGGAAGCGCGACGACTGGCGGAGTTGATTCGTAGATCGGCGTCTGAAATCTGTAAGCCGGAGTCGAAGGAGTGGGAACTTGAACTTGAATTATCTGGGGTTCGGGTCTAATTGTTTTTTCAAGCAATTGCGTTTCCTGCGCCTGAACCAATCTGTCCACCGAAGTGTAGATTTTTTCGAGAATCCTGTCAGTTCTTTCAGAAATGAATTCGGGATTAAATACTTGTGGCAACATTGAAGCAACAGGTTGAACTGCCGGCTGAGCGTTTTGACTTTGCAGTTGCTCCTGTTTTAATTCAAGATTTTGAATGATCGCTTTATCAAACGACTGCTGTTGCAATTGAATCTGTTTTAATTGAACATTCTGAATCAGCGACAGCTGCTTCAGGTTTTCGGTTATTTTATCGAGCGATTCCTTTATTTCATCCTGCGATTTTGTATCGTAATGAACATTGATAACTTTCGGCGCGGTTTCATGCTCAATGATTTGAACCGGCCTTTCAGCGTTATTTTTTTCCATTAATCCCGATAACCCCTGATTAATTTTTTCAAGTATTTTTTCGGTTCTTTCATTGGTTCCGTCGATTGATTTTTGAATTTTCTCAACATCAATAAGCTTCGGCATTTCAGCCATTTTCGAATCCGTCATTTCTTTTTGCATTTCAACCTGTTTTAATTGCAGGTCGTGAATCGAAGAAAGCTGTTTTAGATTTTCCGATAGTGCCGCGAGTGAAATAGCGATCTGCTCCGGTATTTCTTTATCCTTTTGGGAATGGATCTGTTCTATCTCCATTCTCTGGATATGCGACAGCTGTTGGTTTTGAAGTTCGGAGAGTTTTTCCAGACTCATGGAAATGCTTCCAAGATCACCGGCTACTTTTTCTTGAAGTTTCACTCCGCTTTTTATTTCATTTAACTCTTGTCTGCTACTCAAATTATATTCTGAAATGTTCGCAAGATCCGCGTGTATATTTTCCAGAATACTTTCCGTCTTTTTTTCTTTTATTTCTTCTTCATATTTTGCTTTTTCAATCGTGTCCTTAAGATCAGCTTCAGAAACCAACTTTATCACCTCTTGGCCGGTCTCTGATCCATTCGAAGTTAATTTGATTTCGGCACTCTGTTCTTCCTCCCCATTTGTTCCGGTAAATACACTTTTCGGAATGACAATCGTCAAACTTTGTTTGGCGACATATTTTTGAACCGCTTCCTCGGTTGTGTACCAATTTCTACCGATGCGTTTTGAAATGATCTTTTTCTGTCGCGCTAAAAGACGAAGGTACTCCGGAGAATACGAACAAAGTTTTGAGGCCTCTTGAAGAGAAATGTATTTTTTTTCTTCGAAATATTTTGGCATCAGACGTCTTCTTTTTTAGTGTTTACACGGGTACTTATTTTTAGTAAAATTGTTATAGTTTATGACTCACTAAAGTCATAAACGCGCGTTCCAGGCGACCCCGATATTATCGGGGTCGCTGTGCGTTATCGGATGTTTATAAATAACTTGGGATTCATTGATTTATTCTCATATATCGGATGCGTAATCCGATGCGATATCCGATAATAAAATCATGTACTAATTATAGAGCATCGTTTTTAAAATTTGTTGATAACTTTCTTCTTCTATAATGGGATTCTAATACCTGGTAAATCTTTTTACTTCAAATAATGTTAGGATGTTCCCGGAAATCAAAAAGTTATCCCCTCGCCTTTAAAATAAAAGAAAGTTATACTATCATATGTATACATTAATAAACATTGATAATACTTTTTTGATAAACATTTATCATAAATTAACGAATTTTTTTGTTCATTACATCAAAATTTAGGTGTTTTTAATAATTTATGATGACCCTGTAACATGCCAAAGAGATATTTGTCCGTTAATGAAGTCGCAAAAATTTTCGGTGTTACGCCCTTGACAGTCCGCAATTGGGACAAAAAAGGGCGGCTTGTTGCATTCCGCAACCCTGTGAATAACTACCGGCTTTATAAAGTTGAGGATGTTGAAAACCTCATGAAGAGAATCGAAGTGAGTGTGAACATTAATAAATAATTTAAACTGTTATAATTAAAAAGCCTCATTAAAGAGGTTTTTTAATTTAATCGTTTTAAGGGGTGCGCAATGAAATCTCCCTCGACTCTCGGCTTGCCGTCTCTCGCCTCGGTCTGGGCACCATCTCGCGATTTCGTCTTCTAACGAAATATTGCTTCGATGTTCGATTCCTTGCTCCTCAAATCAAAAACAGCCGCAGGGCTGTTTTTGATTTTGCGGGGGCGCAAGGAATCGTCCCTCACATTCTTAACGCGGGGATGGTAGGAATCGAACCTACAGTCACGGTTTTGGAGACCGTTGGTTTGCCGTTAACCGACATCCCCATTTTGAATGTGATGGGATTGGAGACCAGCGTCCTGCCACTGAACGACGCCCCCGATGCTCACCTAAGCGGTGAGTTTTACTTCTTTAAATAGATTATGCTTCCGACAAACATTGCAATATTTTTTATATTCCAATTTTCTTGTAACCAACTTCTTGTTCTTTGTTGTAAAGCTCATCCCCTTCTTACACACTGAACATCTTAATTTTATCAAGCTGTCTTGTGACATGAATATAATTTTCAATTTTCAATTTTCAATTTTCAAATAAATGATCATCGAAAATTTATAATTGCAAATAATTACTGAGCCGGAGGTGAGAATCGAACTCACGACTTCTTTCTTACCAAGAAAGCGTTCTGCCACTGAACTACCCCGGCTAATCATGTCATCTGTTGTTATAATATAAATTTCTTGTGGGCGGTGAGGGACTTGCACCCCCGAAGACCGATGGTCGGCGCGTTTACAGCGCGCTGGTATTGCTACTCACCCAACCGCCCAAATTTGATAAAATTTATACTAACTTACTCACTTTCTTTAGTCCAAGCAATCTAATATTCCTTCCTCTACCTTTATTTAGGTTCTTATAGGTTGGAGTTAAAGAATCACAATTTGGACAAAGTAATCTTAAATTTTCTTCTCGATTATTCCGCCAATTTCCATCTATATGATCAGCTGATAAGGGAATTGTATTTGTTCTTGGATTTATTTGTGACCAACCACACAAACAACATTCATTTTTATATTTTTCTCTTAAATATCTTTTAACATACTTATTTACGACTCCGATACTTTCGTTTAATCCATTCTTTTTGCCTTCTTTCCATTTTTGAATGTATGTTTTGTATTGAAAACCGATTTGGCACGCATTACTACAATATTTATAGCCAGAGCGTGGAGTTTTTTTGTTGCAATTTAAGCAATAAGTTATTCTGCGTCGAATCCGCCCTGTATTATTGTATATTGCAGCGCAGGATATGGAACAAAAAACTTTGGGATTGCTAGGTTTGGCATAGAATACTTTATGGCATCCCCTTCGTTTACAAATTCTCTTTTCATTCCTTATCCGATGATCAAAAACTCCTTTCTGCCAATTTAGTTTTGTTAATATACTTTGTCTTTGTCTATAATCTTCGGATTTATAAAAATCGTAAGACATGAGCCGGAGGTGGGATTCGAACCCGACAAGCCTTCACTTTACAAAAGTGCTGCTCTACCGTTGAGCTACTCCGGCAATCCTACTTTTCTCCCCTCTTCTGTTCTTCGAGCTTGGCCAGAACACGGCCGAGTTTTCGTTTTGTGGTTTCATCTTCGGGGTTGAGTTCCAAAACTTTTTCAAAGGATTGTTTGGCATCTTCCAGCTCGCCTGTCCGCATGTACAACGAACCGAGTTCTTTGTACAAGGGAGCATCTTTGGGATTCTTGGCTATTTCAATGATAAGATATTGTTCTTTTTGCTTCAATTCTTCACGGCTCGCTTCGCCTAGCTCAAAGGGGTCGATCTCTTGCGGTTTTTCTTCTTCGGCTTTTTCGGCTTGTTTGATGATCACTGCCTCTTGTTGTTTGGTAGTTTTTCTGACCGAATGAATGACTTTGCCTGTGAAAGTATCGAATTTCATGAAAAGCAACCTGATCCTTCGAAGTGTTTTCTCAAATTCCGATAAAAGCGTGACGCCGTGTTGTCTAAAATTGGTTTTTTTGAAATAATCTGATATTTCGGGAAACATCTCGCTCCAAAAGCCGGGCTCGCCGGAGACCGATTCAATGGCTTCGGGGGTGAGTTTTTTGAGGTACACAAATTTACGGGAAATGATCCAGATTATCAAAACCACTGAAACCACGAAAATGCCTAGGGGAAGATAAAGATACATGGATTATAATTGAAACCTTGCGAATTTGCCGACCTTGATGTTTTCTCCGAGCTTAGCAATATAATTTTGGATGAAATTGGCGACGGTTTGGTCCGGATCTTTTATGTATGGCTGGGCCATCAAGGTTTTTGAGTCCGCCGGATCCATGGCGGCGATATGCATTGCCAGCTCGTGAGCCAGTTCACTGAACAAGGGATTTCTGGCGACAAAATCCGTTTCGCACAAAATTTCCACCATCGCTCCGACTTTTTTGGTCGAATGGATGTAGGCCTCGATTATTCCCTGGCTTGTCGTCCGGGTTGATTTTTTTTCGGCAATGCTGGCGCCGTGGGCTTTCAAAACCTCGATGGCTCTGGCTTTGTCGCCGCCGGCTTCTTCCAACGCTTTGCGAATCTCATTGAAAGAAAAACCGGTGGAATCGCGAAGTTGTTTGATCGTTTCGATGTCAGACATTGGTTAGTTGGTTATAAGCGCGTTTTTGATCGTTTCTAGGATCATCTCAACCGCTTTTTTTGAATTGTCGTTCGCCGGGATCGGATAATCAACCTGCTTCGGGTCGCTATCGGTGTTAACGATAGCTATGATCTTAACGCCGGAAAGCTTAGCTTCCCTGACCGGCAATTGGCTTTCTTTGAGCGAGGAAACGAAGACCGCGTCCGGTACTCGGGTCAGTTTTCTGATACCGTCAAAATTTTTGCGAAGAGTGGCGATCTCTTTCTCTTTCATCGCTTTTTCCCGTTTGGTATACTTCTCGAAATCGCCCGAGGCCTGTTTTTTCTCCAGGTCTTCGAGATATTTCACCCGGGCGTTGATGGTTTTGAAATTCGTGAATGTGCCTCCCAGCCAGCGATCGATCACGAAAGGCATGCCCAGCGCTTCGGCGGTGGCCTTGATGGCCTCGGTGGATTGCTTGGTTTGGCCGACAAATAAAACCATCTTGCCCTCGGCTATTAATTTTTTAAGGAAATCAATGGTTTTTAGAAGGGCGCCAGTCGTTTTGATAAGGTCAATAATGTAAATATTGTCCTTCAGAGTATAAACAAACGGTTCCATGCGGGGATGGAAAATCGTTTTTTTCCTGCCAAAATGCATACCGGCTTTGATCATGTCTTCGTAAGCGGGCATTTGTGATTCGGGTTTTGACATAAGTTAAAGCATAACAAAATTGAAGAGAATGAGCAAGTTCGCCTTGTCATCCATTGAAGTTAATGATAAGCTACCGTATATGAAATCTGACATTCACCCCAAATACTATCCCGAGGCCTCTGTTCGTTGCGCTTGCGGGAATCACTGGAAGACCGGCGCTACGTTGCCGGAAATTAGCGTGGAAATCTGCGATAAGTGCCACCCTTTCTATACCGGCAAGGAGAAACTGGTTGATACTCGGGGTCGAGTGGATAAATTCAAAAAACGCGCCTCGAAATCGGAGGAAAAGATAAAGAACAAATTGGTTAAGAAACCTCGTTTAAAGAAGACCTCCAAATAGATCTTAATGCCAATGGCTTCCAAGGAGGAATTAAAACAGGAACTCGACGCTATCCAGAAACAGCTCAGCGACCCTGGGTTTGTTTTAGATTATAAGAAGGTGGCTGAAGTGTCAAAAAGATATGCCGAGATAGAACGACTTTTGGCGGCGCCCGACGGCGCGCCGTCGGGCGCCGCCATTTATAGTGAAGCCATCGTCGAGATCCGCGCCGGCGCCGGCGGTGATGAAGCCGGATTATTCGGGGCAACGCTTTTTGAAATGTATAAAAAATACGCCGCGATCCAGGGTTGGCATTTGACTATTTTGGATTATAGCCAATCTTCTCTTGGCGGTTACAAAAATATGGTTTTCGAGCTTAGCGGCAACGGCGTTTTGGAAAAAATGAAATATGAATCCGGCGTTCACCGAGTTCAACGGATACCCGATACCGAGAAAGGTGGCCGGGTTCACACCTCCACCGTTTCGGTGGCGGTCTTGCCGAAAGCCAAAGAAACCGACATTGAGATCAAGCCCGACGACATTGAAATTTCTTTTTACCGCTCCGGCGGCCCGGGCGGCCAAAATGTCAACAAGGTCTCGACTGCCGTCCGGCTGGTTCACAAACCGTCAGGTTTGGTGGTAAGTTCTCAAGAGGAAAGATCCCAAGCCAGAAACAAAGAACGGGCTCTTGAAATTTTGCGGACGAAGTTGTTAGATATAAAAAGAAATCAGGAGGAAGGCGCGCTGACATCGGAGCGACGTCGTCAGATCGGCACCGCTGACCGTTCGGAGAAGATCAGAACTTACAATTTTCCCCAAGACCGCATCACCGACCACAGAGTCAAAAAAAGTTGGGGCAACATTTCAAAAATACTTGATGGAAATCTTGAGTCGATAATTGAGGAACTTTCTAAGCAATCGTAAAATTGAATCATGAAAAAAGAATCATGAATCACGGGATTGTTATTCGTGATTCATAATTCGTGATTCTTGATTCGGAAACTATGTCCGAGCAACAACCGATATTATTAAGGGAGCCGAGGGAAAATAGATCATCCGAGGGTCCTGTTTTTGAATCAGGGCCGGGCTGGGGCATGAAAGTTAAAAAATGGTTGGGTAAATATTTTTATAAAGTAGTCCTCCCGATAATTATTTTAGCTCTGATAATTTACGGGATTTCAACCCGGCAAAAACCGACTGAAAGCATATCGCCTACCGAGACACCGATTGCCGTGAACAATACTGCTATTTCCGAAGTCGTTGGCAAAGGCGATGGCATGATCAATATCACCCGCCGAGCGATTGCTTCCTATTTATTATCAAATCCGCTTGAGACGGCCACGCCCGGACAACGGGTTTATGCCGAAACGGCTCTGGCCGCCACGATCGATAAATCAACATTCAAGATCGGCAATACCATCACTTTTAATTCCGACAAAATCAAATCCCTTCTCGATGACTCCAAACAGCTCACCGCCGGTCAGCTCATCAAATGGGATGGCTATGCAAAAACCGCCGGTATCAGATAACTGTTAGTTGAGTTACTTTTTCTCGGGTTTTTTCTCGGGTTGAGCTGGTGCCGCCGGCGCCGGGGTCTCACCTTCGGCGGGTTCGGTTTCCAGTTTCTCTTTCTTGATGACTTCAACTTCCTCGGGTGCGCCGGCGGCCGGGGTTTCCAATTGGGCTTTGAGTTCTTCTTCAGAGATCGGTTCCTGGATCAGACAAACGATCTCTTCTGGCTTGGCTTTGACGGCAACTTTCGGCGAAAACTGCAGATCCTTGACCAAAATTTGGGATTTAAAATCCACAAGTTTGGAAATATCAACATCTACTTTATTCGGCAGATCTTGCGGGAAACCCTCGACTTCCAATTGAGAAATATTCTTAACCAAAATTCCGGCCATTCCTTTGACCGCCGGCGACTCGCCGATGAAATTCAATTGAATATCGGCTTTTATCTTTTCATCGAGCCGGACTTTGTAAAAATCAGCGTGCTGGAGTTTGTCGCTCCGCGGGTCGCGAGATACCTCGTGAATAATAGTCGGGTAGGTTTCACCGCCAACATTCAAATAAACCAAAGTTGATTCTCCGGCTTTGGTATAAATCTTCTCAAAGTCCTTGAGCGAGATCTGAATATTGAGCGCCTCAAAACCGTGGCCGTAAATCACGGCCGGTAAAAGACCGTTTTTTCTGACGGTTTTGACTTTTCGGCCGATAATGGTTCGGGGCTCGGCTTGAAGTTGGATTTTTTCGGAAGTCGGCATGGTAATTTAATCTAACATGAAAAATCGTCTTTTGCAAATTTAGAGTTTTCCCGTTTTAATTTTTTCGCGAATTTCCGCGACATATTTATTAAAATAGGACAGATTGTGATACGTCAACAGTCGCAATGCCGTGATCTCATTGGCTCTCAGAAGATGGCAGATATAGGCACGGGTATAATTTTGACAAACCAAACAAGCGCATTTTTCGTCGAGCGGTTTTTTATCTTTCAAGAAAATGGTTTTATTAAGATCAGGTTTGCCTTCTGACGTGAAGGCGATGCCATGCCGAGCGTAATGGGTCGGCACGATACAATCAAAAGTATCCACGCCGGCCTTTATTATTTTCTCAATATCATCGGGATGGCCGATGCCAAGAAGATGGCGCGGTTTTTTCGGCGGTAATTCGGCTAAAACCCAATCCAACATTTCGGTCATTATTTTTTTATCCTTGTCCCCACACCCAGATTCTGGGTGTGGGGATGAACCGAATTCTCCGCCGATTCCGAAACCGTCGAACGGCAGTGAACCGATGAACTTCGCGCTTTGGATCCTTAGATCCTTGAATTTGCCTCCTTGAACAATACCAAATAATGCCTGCTTCGATATTTTTTCTTCTAAACAAATATTTGCCCAACGATGGGTTCGTTCAAGCGAATGTTTTGTGTATTCATGGTCGGCCAACGGGCTGGTGCATTCATCAAAAGTAAAAATAATATCGGCGCCAAGTTGTTCTTGGATCTTGATAGATTCACTCGGCCCGATAAAGATCCGTTTGCCCTCAACCGGTGAATTGAAATAAACGCCCCGGTCGGTGATCTTGACCCGGGATGGTTGGACCGCTTGCGAAATAATTTTTGTTTTTCCAGATGCGATCTTACCAACTTTTTGATCTCGCCCGAAACCCAAACTGAAAACCTGATAACCGGCCGAGTCGGTCATCAGCGGTCGCGGCCAATTCATGAATTTGTGCAATCCCCCGTTATTTTTGACGACATTTTCACCCGGTTTTAGATGCAAATGAAAAGTATTGCAGATCAGGATCTGGCTGCCGGCTTCAATCGCTTCTTCGCTGGTCAAGGTTTTCACCGTTGCTTGGGTCGCCACCGCGACCATTGCCGGCGTTTCGACAACGCCGTGGTCTGTTTCCAAAAAGCCGAGGCGTGCCCGGCTTTTTTTTGAGTTTTTTACAATGGAGAATTTAAACATAATGATTATTCTTTCTGTGTCGCTGGTTTGATGTTGAATCTCAAAGGAATGTCGAGCTCCAGTGCTTTTGCCGGATCACCGGAAGGATTGTCGTTCCGCAAGATGAGAGTTCCGGTCGCGGTCGTCGGCGGAACAAATTTCAATTGCTTCGAAAATGGAACAAAATCGGTCGTCATCCAACTGCCGCTGGCTTGAATTGGTTCTTGGGCCAGTGAGTTGCCATTGGCATCAACGAGTTCAACGGGAAAACTGGCTTCAAAATACCAGTTGCCTCTTGCTTGGCCTTCGATATCTATGGGCTTGGCCGGATCGATCAGGTCATTTTCAACAGGAGTCGTAACTTGGATCATATCGGAAAGCGGCGTTGGCGATGGACTCGCCGAAACGCTCGCCGAAGGGCTGGGACTGGGCAAAACATATGGACTTTGAGCCTCAAATTTTAAGTACAAAACAGCCGCGATAATGACCAGAATAAGGATAATAATAACAATTTTTATTGAATTTCTCATGACGTGAATATTATAACATAGGCGAGGGCCGCCCTCAAGTGCTTGAGGGCGGCCCTCAAAAATCTTTATCCCCTTCACCATTCCGAAAATTCTTATATACTGAATTAGTCGCAAAAAAATATTATCATGAAGTTATCAAAGAAAAGCATATTTTTAGCATTGTTGATCGGCGTAGTAATTGTCGGGGGTTTGACCTATTCATCTTCTTCTCTCAGTAAAAAATTCTTCCGCCATCAGGCGGTCGCTGTTTCACCGACGCCTACACCTGATAAATATCTGGCTTTTTCTTTTGAGGTCTGGGATAAGATAAAACAAAATTACTGGGACAAAATTTCGGATTCTGACCTTGCGAATCTATACAAACTTGGCGCTCAAAAGATCGTAACCGCTTCGGCCTCTTTCGATCCAAAGTCCCGTGACGATGTCGGCAATCTTATCGAGCAAATCATCAAAGATAAACCAGACGATAAAAAAGTCGGGTTTGTGACCCAGTTAGCCGATATTGTTTTGGCAAATTTGAAACCATTCGGCCGGAGCCGGCTATACAATGAGAAGCAGACCCAAGCTCTGACCAACACGGTTCAAAACAAAGACCCGAATACTGACCTGTATTCGGCTTTGGGCGTAACAAAGGACGCCACCACCCAAGACATCAAAACCGCTTACACCAAAAAAGAACAGGAATTGAAAACCGATAAATCAGCAGCAGCCCAACAGCAGTTAGCGACGGTTCAGCGCGCTTATGACGCTCTTTCAACGACGGACAGCAAGATAATTTATGATGCGACCGGCGTCGAGCCAACGGTTACTTCAAAATTGATCAGCCCCGATATTTATTACATAAAATTATCCAAATTTTCTCCGCAATCGTTCGATGAATTGAAAAAAGCCGCCGACAAGATAGACCCGAACGAAAAGAACGGACCGACTTCGCTCATCTTTGATTTGCGGGGCAACATCGGCGGAGACATTGATATCTTGCAATATTTTTTGGGGCCGTTCATCGGGCCGAATAATTATGCTTATGATTTTTTTCATCAGGGCAACACTACGCCGTATAAAACCCAGTATGGCTGGTTCGACAGTTTGGTTAGATACAAAAAAGTCGTCATCTTGATTAACAATCAGGACCAGTCGTCGGCCGAAGTCATGGCGGCGACATTGAAAAAATATCATGTCGGGGTTTTGGTCGGCACGACGACCAAGGGCTGGGGCACGGTCGAGCAGGATATGCCGCTTCAAAATCAGCTCACCGACACCGACAAATATTCAGTGTTTCTGGTTAACAGCATCACTCTTCGTGACGACGGCCTACCCATCGAAGGCCGAGGCGTGGATCCGGACGTCAACATCAATGACAAGGACTGGCAAAAACAACTTTTGGCTTATTTCAATTATCCCGCACTGGTCAACGCGGTCAATGAGTTGGTCACCAGCAAATAATGCTCGCCTCGTCTCATTTCTGAAATTCCATTTTTAATTTCTGCCAGCTTCGGCAATTGTACCTCTGGTCACCACTCGGCTCACCAGCGATTCGCCTCGTTGTTTCAAAATTGGAGACGCGGCTCGTGGTGGGTTGCCCTTCGGGCAACCATTATGCCACTTGAGCCGACCTTGCCGGCTCTCAATTTTGGAACTGCTTGGAGGCGCGATCGCCTCGCTTAGTTGCTGATTAATTATTGAGGTTTCAAGATTCAATACTAATCCGTTTCGGACGATTATTTTCTTCCAAACAAAAAGCCGACCCTTGCTAGATCGGCTGAGGTTCTGCTCCCCTTGGGTTCTCCTTTGAATCACAGATCAACGGGGACAAAAACTGTCAGACTTAAGTGGTTTTCTCGTCCTCCATGAATTTTAGAGACCGTTTGCAATAGCGACATGATTTGATATGCGCCCTCTCTTCTTCGGCTGTGAGGGTAGGATTATATACCAATTGCCACATGCGACTGGGTCGGATGCAGTCTCGCGTCTCGTCCTTGTGAATTCTCACCCAGTAACCGGAAGCATCCAAATTTAGATCTAGAACGGTCTGACAAGCTGCCGCTCTGACATCGACATCCTCATCGGCGAGCAACTCGAGGACTCGTGTTCGCAGTTCGAGGTCATCGCAAAACTTGGTGTTTTTCGACACCATCCTGCAAAAACCAGCTCGAGAAAGAGTCATGGCACTCGACGAAAATCCCAACATCTCCACTCGAGTAATTGTCATTTCGTTCATGGCTTCCAGCCAGGCATCCAAATCTTCTTTCTCCAAATCCGGCATAGTTTTCCTCCGTAAACTAGTTAAAAGAACTTCCGCTACTCATGGCTCGCAAGCACGATGCTCAATTTACCTATGCCTCCATTATACCAAACCTCAATACCAGCCGTCAAGCCCTCAAAAACTCTTGTTTTCAAATAGTTTATTAATTACGCGAAGACATAATTTATTGGAATTATCTATTACCAAATCAGCGAGATGTTCTGGATTGTATTCCTCAATAAATTTTTTGTAGGCGCGGACGGCCATGCCCATGTGGGAATCGGGGCGAGTTTCGGGGAAATATTTTTCACCCCAGCGGGCTTTTTCTCTTTCAATTCTCCGTTTGTCTATTTTCTCGATATCCCCTTTTACATAAATTTTATAATCCCAAATATCGGTAATTGTTTTTGGGTGAATTAAAAATACGCCTTCGGCAATTAAAATTTTCTTGCCCGTGAAATTATAACTCATCTCAATATTACATTCACCCGACTCATGATCGAATCCCTTGAATTTAAATTCATTTTCTCCTCTTTTGAATGCTTTCACTAAACGCCTAATTTCTTGCCAGCGATTTCCATATACCGACATCGCCAAATCCGGACCATATTTTTCAAGTGCGGTTTTCCTTCCTGCGCCGGAAACTAGAAAATCATCTCCGTGAATCAAGACAATCTCGTTTTCATGATCTTTGATGATTTGATTCGCGATAAATGTTTTCCCCGAACCAATATAGCCATCAATTGCAACGGTGATTTTACCCTTGTTCAGAGCAACAATTTTCAGATATATTTCGTTTATGTTCATACCTCAATTTAATCATCCGCTGGCGGATTTTACAAATTGGGAGATGGTGAGCAAGCCAACCCTCTTCGAGCGACCGCGCAGATAAGTACCTGACAATCAATTTGAGCTATTTCCGAACTTCAATAATATTCCGGCGATTAAGCGAGGTGATCGCCTCTCGGAGCACCGTCAAAATTGTGTGATTGCACGGTCAGCTTTTGGTATAATGTTCTGCCAAACCAAAAGCTGAATCCACAATTTTGACGGAACGAACAAAACTCGCTGGGTTTTGGAGTGGTGATCAGAGAGGCGATCACCGAAGCTAGCTGAAGATTAAAATTGGAATTTCGGAAATGGCGCGAGGGCTAAACTTGCGCCTGCCCTTTCGATTTCTTGCTGACGGCGTAAATGTAGATTATATCCAAAATACCGATGGTGTTGACCAAAAGTAAAATGATGAACCACGGCTTGCTTCTTTTTTCGGCCGCTTTCCACAAAGCGATCCCCTTCCAAATTATCGACCAGATGACAACGACCGCGACAAGCCAGCCAACCCACGCCGGCGCATTCCAGCCGTATCCGGGAACACCGACAAAATTAGGATAACCTTGCATGATACTTTCGGATAAATTTCAACGTTTCAAGAACAACAAGGTTTTTGAAACTTTAATTTTTCCGATATTTTTTAATCACTTGATCTTGCTTCCGGGCGCGATTTCTTTGTCAGGCGTAAGCAATATCGGTCGGCCTTCGCCGTCTGTCGCCGCCAAAAGCATACCACTGCTTTCCAAACCCATCAATGACTTGGGTTCCAAGTTGGCGACAATGACGATTTCTTTGCCGATAAGTTCTTCCGGCGAATAAATCTTGCCGATGCCGGCAATGATCTGGCGCTTCTCCGGTTCGCCGATGTCAATTTGCAATTTCAATAGTTTTTCTGAACCTTCAATTCTCTCGGCTTCCGATACTTTGGCGATTTTGAGTTCAACTTTGGCGAAATCGTCGTAGGTAATCATTTCTATTGTCTTATCCATTCTAAATATACGTCTCCACTCGCTCGGTCTTTGCTCGCTTGGGCATGGTGATCTCGTTCTTCAACAAATTTATAGCGATGCCGCCCCGATAAACGGTCATGCCTTTCAAGCGAAGTTCGCGGAAAAAATCTTCTTCAGGCACGATGCCGGCCTCGGGCGAAAAACTGCCCCGTTCCGAGATCCGCCCGTCTTTTATCATTTGGGCGATGATGGAAGCGGGAAAACCGGTATCAATATTGCAACCGGCGTCTTCCCAACCCTCCAGCGGCGGCACAATGCATTCCATGAGAATTTTTTTTGGCTGGCCGTCTTTTTTGCCAATGATTTCCACCCAAAGATTTTCTTTTTCAAAATAATTTTCCGGATAGTCAATTCGTTTGATGACCTGGGTCACCAGATCAAGAGGAGAAACTTTCAATCCTTCGTCAACGGCGATCTTTTCACTTTTCGCCAATCCAAGATAAATTAATTTTTCAAAAACATCGGCGGAGTATTTCGGAAAGCCGGCGTAAAAATGAATATTTTTCAGACCTTTGTTTTTGAAATAATGATTGAAGGTGGCGACCTCGGCGTGTTCCACAAGATAGCCGGTCTGACGGCCGACCACCCTCAGATCAACCGTGATCGTTTCGGACAGCGGTTTCTTGAAGCGGACAATTCCGTTTTCAATGACGGTCGCCGGATGGGTAAATTCCCAAACGATGCTCGGGATCGAGAACGGAGCGACAAAAATATCCATGTTTGAATCCCAGACAAAACCGGCATTGACAGATTCCAGAGTATCAAAAAACTGGGCGGCGTGATTCAGCATCAGATTGTTGATGCCCGGAGTTGAACCGCAACCGGTGATCGCCGTCAGTCCTTTTTTCTTGAATTGGCCGTCCAGGGCCAGTTGTTTTTCGGTCGTGGCAACGTCGGAATCCATATCAACCACGTGAACGCCCGCGATCAGACAAGCTCGGTGAACACTAAGATTCCAGTCCGATTCGGCGCAATTGATGACGATGTCTGTTCCGGACTCACGGATCAGATCTATCATTCGGCGAAATTCCCGGACATCCAGATACCTAAAAGCTGCTCTTGGAAATATTTTCAAATTTTTCCGCGAGTTTTCCTTGTAGATATCGGTCAATAAGACCTCATTGCCTTTTTCTAGAAGATCTCGGGCGACTATTCTGCCTTGCATTCCGCTCGCACCGAGAATTAAATAGTCAAATTTTTTCAATCTATATTTTCTTAAAAAATTCTTTGCCGATTTTTCAAGAAATTAATTTTTGTTTAGAAAAATATTTATTAGGAATTATTTTATACTTTAATTATACCACTTAAAAAATATTTTTTAACAAAAAAGTGGATAACTTTACGGAAGTTATAATATTATCTTGAAGTTATGATTAAGGATACCGCGTCTAAACAAAAATCCGTGCTCGAACACGGATTTTTGTTTAGAATATTTTAGAAATCTTCTTCGCCGGCTTGTCCGCGGTCAGCTTCGGTGTATCCGATAACGGCCACACCTTCCTTAACCGCTTTTTCACGGTTATCGGCATCAAGATAGATCAGCTGGCCATTAGAATCCATAAAATCTTTAAAATTTGTTTTAATTCCGTTCAGATATTCCGTCTTCTTTTTTTCGGCTCGATCATTATTGAAGGCTTCGCGCGGCCAATCATTACAAAAATAGATTAGCGATTCATACGCTCTCATGACATCCTCTTTCCCGGGAGTTTTGGGTCCGAAAGCATCAATCATAAGGTGTTCGGGTGCTTCGCCTGATCCTTCAGCAATCTCGCCGGTATCCTCATCGAATTCCAGGGCGGGTTGAATATATTTCAGCTCAGTATATTCCCGCTTATCGCCTGTTTGGGCATAAACCCGCTTCCATCCGACATTGTTCCAAAATTTTTCTGAAGTGTAAGTACACTCGCCAACGGCAAACTTCAGAACTTTATTTTTTTTCTGAGCTTCTCTGGCAACATCCAAGAGAGCAGAAATGTAGGCCTCTCGAGCCAGTCCGCCCTGTCTAGTATTGGGATCTGTTACGGCGTAACCGACATAGTAGGCACATTCGCCAGTTGGTTCACCTTTTTCATCAAATAGATCCAGCGATGCGCCGGCAACAGTCGTAACCAGTTTTCCCTCGTCATCGCGGATAGTAACTACTCTGTACTTTGTGTCTTCCGTCTCCCAGGGAGTTATGCCGTCAACCGCTGAACGCAAAATTTCTTCCGGATCAACCTCTTCTTTTCCAAAAGTATTTTCAAACAATGCCTGGACATCGCTTAACGATGGGTCTTTGCCGTTTTCAATTATTTCAATCTTAAACTTTTTGTTTTCAATCTCAATGAAACAGTTTGGGAAAACTTCGTTCGAACGCTTGAAATGACTCTTCTTTCTGAGATTTTCGATCGTGTTCCAAGATGGTTGTTTTTCCAATTCGCATGCATCGCATAATTCGCCCTTCACAACGCCATGTTTGCATGCTTGCTCTTCCATTCGGCTTCCAATTGTTGGCATCTTTTCCATGGTATTTATTTTACAGGATTTAATGGTTTTATGAAATGGAGTAATTTTGTTGGATCATCTTTGCCAAAAACCCCCGGGATTCCCTGGCCAGCCGATGTAAAACCAAGATTGATAAGTTTGGGGTCTTCCTTGTCCTTCATAATGACTACGACATTTTGGTCGCAACTTTTTGCGGTTTCTTTCAGTTTGGAAATCAATCTTTCTCGGGCGCCATCTCTCTCGGGATCGGCGCCCTCCCAAAAGATCAAAAGCTCATTATCATATATGCCGTCCGAATAAATAGCGAAACTCTCAGGATGGCCCGATGCGTCTCGGAGAACCAGCGATTTTCCACTAAGAATAGCACTTTTATCCTCCTGCTGTTTCAAGAAAAGCTCAAGACAAACCTTAAACTCCTCGACCCGATCCGGGGAATTAATCTTGGCCGCAATTTTAAGCAAATCGCCAACATCTTGTCGGGTTATTTCAGATGGCGCCACTGGCTCGCTTTCCAGTTCTCCTGCGGCATCAAAATAATAGGCATTTAGATCGCGGCCTGCCCCATAATAGTCTTTCACTGGATGGCCCTCCTGATAACCCGATCTTCTGTAGAGCGCCACGGCCATTTTTGAATTATCCCAATCATCTGTTTCGATCTCCATGAAATTGGCACCTCTTGTTCGCGCTAAGTTTTCGGTCCAATCAAGCAGATATTTGCCCATTCCCGGGCTTTCAATTTTTTTACTGACCGAGAACCAGCCGAGGCCTAAAATCATATTATGTTTTTTTGGATCAAGCTCGTTCCTTGTTGCGAATCCTGATGTGCCTTGGATGTCGACAGAATAAAGACCGGTCATCGCTATTGGCATGTCATCCCCGTCAACCGCAATGTAGTACTCCGCGTTCAAAAGACCGGGAATCCCTGATTCTTTTTGTTCAAAATAAAGCTTCAGGGTTTCCTTTAGGTTCTCAAACGATACATCGTCCCACGAATCACTAACGCCCTCTAGTGTTTTTTCAAGCGAGTTTTTTGTAAGGCTCTTAACCTGAAACTTGATTTTGTATTCCGCGCCAGATGCCATTTTTTTTGACAGCTCGTGTTCAAAAAGAGTACTGTCCGGGTTTTTTTGATACTCAAAAATCTCTGATTCCGTTATTTGGCCCCCTGCATATCTCTTGTTCTTTTGTTCGGGTGTTTCTTTACTGGGAGAATTTTCGAAATTCGGAAATCTTTCCATTATATTGAATAACTTTGATTTACTGATATATTATATGACATATGAAGGGAAAAGGACAATCCATCCATTATTTCGACTGCGCCGCGACGACGCCGGTCAGGCGGGAGGTTTTGAAATTGATGATGCCGTTCTTCAGCGAGAGTTTCGGCAATCCTTCCAACCTTGACGCTCTCGGCCACCGTTCAAAGATTGCCATCAATGATTCGCTTGATAAAATTTCAGCGGTTTTGAATTGCCGGGTTCACCCCCACACTCAATCCTTGAGTGTGGGGGCAAGTGAATTCGTTTTCACCGGTTCGGCGACCGAAGCTGATAATTTGGCGATTCTGGGAACTGCCCGCGCCAACAAAAAATATGGCAACAAAATAATTATTTCCAACATTGAGCATAAAGGCATCATTGCCGCCGCGGAACAGCTTGCCAGAGAAGGTTTTGAAATTGTCGAAGTTAAGGTTAGACCCGATGGGTTAATTTACCCGGAAGATCTGGCAAAATTGATCGATGAAAAGACGATTTTGATCTCAATAACTTCAGCCGATAATGAAACCGGCACGATCCAACCGATCGCCAAACTAGTAAAAACTACCAGAGAATCACGAATCATGAATCATGAATCACGAATTCCATATTTTCATACCGATGCTTCGCAGATCGCCGGTTATCTTGATCTGGATGTTCAAAAACTGGGCGTTGACTTGTTGACTCTTTCGGCTCACAAGATTTGCGGACCCAAGGGCATCGGCGGTTTATATATAAGGAGAGGAACGGTGATCCGGCCAATAATTTTCGGCGGCGGTCAGCAAAGCGGAGTACGTTCCGGCACTGAAAATGTTCCCGGTATTGTCGGCTTTGGCGAGGCGCTGTGGCTCGTTCACAATGAAAAAGATTCCGAGTGCGCCCGAGTTGCCAAACTTCGTGACCGATTGACCATGGGTATTTTCTCCAAAATTCAGAAAGTCATTTTGAACGGCCATCCGACAAATCGCCTGCCGAATTTTTTGAATGTTTCCATTTTAGACATTGAAGGCGAAGCGGCAGTTTTGTATCTGGATAAAGAAAATATCATCGTCAACACCGGTTCGGCTTGCAATTCCCAATTGCTGGAGCCGTCGCATATTTTGACGGCCCTCGGCCGGCCTTATGAATTCGCCCACGGTAGTGTCCGTTTCACTCTCGGAAAATATACAACGATTGCCGATGTTGATTATGTCTTGAAAAAATTGCCGTTAGTCGTCCGAAAACTCCGCCAAATGTCGCCCATCAATCTCAATCCTAATTTTTCTGAAAAAACTTCCCAGCCGAAAGCGTTTGTCGGTGACCAAACCCCGCATTTTTTTGCGAAAAAATAAATAATGTCTTCCCAGCACCCTTGAAGTTGTGGATTGCACTGTCTGTCGAGAGAAAAAATGATATAATATTTCATAATCATTTTTTCTCTCGACAGAATCCACAATCTTCAAGGGAACGCAGAATCCTCGCTGGGGATTCAAGTGGTGATGGGAAGATATTATTTATTTTATTACCATGAGTTCAGTGAAGAAACCCGACATAATCAACCAATTCCTCGGCAAAAGCTGGGTTTACTCGAAAAATGTCCGCAAACATTTTTTCAAACCGCGGAATTTTTTGTCTGATGATTCTAAGACCACCGGTTTTGACGCCGAAGGTATCATCGGTTCGCCGGCTTGCGGTGATGTCATGAGAATTTGGCTGAAAATCGACCCCAAAACCGAAAGGATAAAGAAATTCAAATGGCGAACCTTCGGTTGTGCTTCGGCAATCGCGGCGACTTCGATGCTATCAGTCATGGCCACCGAAAAAGGCGGAATGAAATTGGATAAGGCCATGGCCATTAAAGCCCAAGATATAACCAAGCGTCTCGGCGGTTTGCCTGACAGAAAAATACATTGTTCGGTCCTTGGCGACAAGGCGTTGAGAGGCGCGGTCAATGATTGGTTTAAAAAAACCGGCCAATACGACCGGATAATCGTTGACGGCGGAAAAGTCATCGACTCCCAAACCAAAGTCACCGAAGCTGATATCGAAACGGCGGTCATCGAGGGCGCGCGGACTCTTGAAGACGTCCAAAAACGAACCAAAGTCGGCATCGGCAATCCCACCTGTCTCCCAGAAGTCGAGGAACTAATTCGATTTTATTCAGAGAAATATTCTAAATAATCAAAAACCCGGACCAGGCCGTTGTTTTAAAAGTATAACAAATGCTTTATAATTAAATAATGGCTATCTTTAAACGAAAAATACCTATATTTATAATAATTATCTCGCTGGTTGTCATTGTGGGAATCATAATATTTTTGAGACTGCGAATGTCTAATTTCAGTAACGTTCACAAACTTGTTGATGGAGAATTAACAATACAATTCAAAAAAACCCTTAGTATTAATGATATGGTTTCATTTTTATCAAAAAATAACCTCAAACCTACATCTGAAATTTATAATAGCCGCATATTTAAAATATTAAGCGATGATGCTCCTAACAGCTCGCCACCGAATTTAAATTATTATATCAAACAATTATCAACTAAAAATATAGTTAGCAAATGCAAAATATCATCTGCTTTTTGGATTGAATGTGAATTAAATCCAACTATGCCTTTGCAAGCTATAGAAACAGCCGTATCGGAAATCGGTAATATGTCACTGGATATCAAGGCCGTATTAACCGTGGGTGTAGAAGTACCTGTTGGGACGGAGCAGGAATGGGTAAATAAATTGAAAAAATATTCAGAAATTGAATTAGTTATGCAGACTTTTTATTGGTAAAAGATCAATTTTACATTAAATTTTTTTAAAATTATTATATAATTAAAATATATGCGAATAGAATACGTCAGGAACAAAGAAGGGTCGAATATCGGGAAAATAGTAATAGACCGCGACTTGTGCATTGGCGTGGCGTCGTGCGTTTCGGTTGATCCGGAAATGTTCAAATTGGATGACGAGCACAAAGTAATTGTCATCAATCCCGACCTGACTGACGACCAGCTTATCACAATGGCCGCTCAATCCTGTCCGACTCAGGCGATAATTCTTTTCGACAAGACGGGAAAACAAATATTTCCATGAACTTCAAATATTTAATCATCGGGGGTGGGGTGGCCGGCACTTCTGCCGCGGAAAGCATCAAGACCACTGACCCGGCCGGAAGCATCGCCATCGTCAATGACGAAAATTATGTTTTATATTCCAAGGTCATGCTTTCCAAACCGAATTATTTTTTAGATAAGATCGGTTCCGAAAAAGCATTTTTGAAAACGCCGGAATGGTATCAGCAACAAGGCATCGTTTTTTTAGGCGGCAAGGTTGCGACCGCGCTTGATCCGAAAACCAAAACCATCACGCTCAATGACGGCCCCATTAGAAATGAAGCCACTGATTCGCAAGCGAATCAGATTTTTAACGGGGCAAGTCAGCAGATCCAGTATGAAAAACTGCTTTTGGCTTTGGGTAGCACACCCCGGAAATGGCCAGTCAAAGGCGCCGACAAGGCCGGTGTTTTTTCTTTGCGGACGATTGATGATTACAAAGAAATAAAAGAAGGTTTGAAAACAACCAAGAGCGCCGTCATTGTCGGCGGAGGTTTCATTGGTTTTGAAATGTGCGATATTTTGAGGACGTTTGGCTTGCCGGTTACGATGATCATCCGCGAACCGCATTTCTGGGATCCGATATTAGACCCGATTTCGGGCCGGATGGTTACGGAAGCGATCGATAAAGGTGGAGCGAAGGTTATGCTCAATTCGGAAGTGGACGAGGTGCTTGGCACAGAAAAAGTTGAAAATGTAAAATTAAAGGATGGCACGACTATCCCCTGCGATCTGATCATTATCGGCATCGGCAACTTCTGCCAGATGGACTGGCTGAAAAATTCCGGACTTGAGGTCAATCGCGGAATTCTGGCCAATGAATATTTGGAAACCAATCTGCCTGATGTCTGGACGGCCGGTGACTCCAGCGAATACAGCGACGTGATTTTGGAAGAAAAAGTTCAGTTGGGCAATTGGGTCAATGCCCAAGTCCAGGGCAAAACCGCCGGTTTGAACATGGCCGGCAAGAAAATTCCATTCAAACTCGTCTCTTCCTACAATACTTCCGGCTTTGGTATTAATATCGCTTTTGTCGGTGACGTTGGGATTAAGCCCGATCGGATCATTGTCGAACGAGATGAGCCGATCGAAAAAAGCCATGTTCGCCTCTTGATCCAGTACGGCGAACTTGTGGGCGCCACGGCCATCAATGGCATGGACGAATTGACCACTATATCAAAATTGATTGAAAAAGACACCAAAGTCATCGGCTTGGAACCGGATTTGGCTAATCCCAATTTTGATTTAAAAACCCTTTTACCAAAAACATAAATGGACGGCCTCCAGCGCTGCGTCCGCTATGCTTTCGGACCCAACCGGTTGCATCTTTGCGGGCCGGAAGCGAATAAAGAAGTTTTGAGTTACATCACCGAACAAAGTCCCGACAAGGGATTGGTTTTATTATTAAAACAATTCAAAACCATGTATCCGTATTTACAAAAGATCGCCGAAGCCAATAAGATCAAAGACCCCTTTGACGACAAAGTTGTTGAGGCATACTGGCTGGGCAATGAACTTCTGGAAAATATCGGCAAAAAAAATTTTTATGAACACTTGATCGAGACACAAGTTGATAAAAAATTAAGCCCAAAGGAATTTAAAATATTAAGAGATAAACTAGGGGGTTCACCCCCACACCAAACAAGGATAAGCGCTTCAAGCGCAGGGTTCAAACAATCCTTGTTTGGTGTGGGGGCAAGAATGCACCACACTTTTCATGTTTATAACATTTGGAAGAAAAAACAGGATTTCATGGAACTGAAAACTTATGACGATGTCGACCATTGCCGAGTTAGCTGGGGAAAAATCATCAAAATTGACGGGCCGGCGCTAACCGTAAAAACTCAGTCACTGGTTTTTTCTGAACCTGCCGGTTTTACTTTCGGGTCAGAATATGACAAAATCATTCACCGGAAATTGCATGACGATTTTATGGAAGAGGTGAAGCCAGGAGACATGATTTCGATCCACTGGGACCAGCCCTGCGAGATATTAACAAATCGTCAAGTGAAATATTTGGAAAAATATACTAGAATGAGTACTAGATTTGCAAATAACGATAGGGCTTGACGGATGATACTTCCTAGCACTCTCGAAGTTGTGGATTGCACGGTCTGGCGAGAGAAAAAATGATATAATATTTCAATAATCATTTTTTCTCTCGCCAGAATCCACAAACTTCGAGAGAACGTAGAATCCTCGCTGGGGATTCAAGTGGTGATAGGAGGTATCATCCGTCAAACAAAATTATGGCCGACCAAAAACTAAAATGCGCTTGGTTCACATTTTCCTGCTGCGAAGACAACACGATCGTGATGACTGAGCTTTTGAACGACCATTGGTTAGAATGGAGCAAAATTTTGGAATTTAAGAATTTCCGGGCCTTGAAAACCAAAAATACAATGGAACCGTTCGACATCGCTTTCATTGAAGGTTCTATCGCCTCCCAAAAACAAATCGACAAACTTAAACAGATCCGCGACCTATCGAAAAAACTTGTCGCCGTCGGCGCCTGCGCCGTAGTCGGAATGCCGTCAGGCCAAAGGAATTTTTTCAACGTCGAACAAAAACAAAGCATCCAGCCGTTTTTGGATCAATTCGCCGCACTGCCGAAAGTTCTGAAGGTCTCGGACATTGTCAAAGTTGATGCCGAAGTTCCGGGATGTCCAATGGACCCGGAGGATTTTGTTAATAAAGCCACCGCGTTGATAACCGAATTAAGAAAATAAATGCACACAACCGACATCACAATCGAATCGTTGACCAAGATCGAGGGCGAGGCGTCTTTGAACGTGAAAATCAACGACGGCAAAGTCGAGAAAGTTGAATTCATCATCAGCGAATATAAAAGGTTCTACACCGAAGCCATGAAAGGCAAACCCATTGCCGCCCTGCCTCAGTTGTTATCGCGGATTTGTGGCACCTGTTCGAACGCCCACATCATGGTCTCCATTGAGGCCTGCGAGAAAGCGCTGGGCATCACGCCGTCATCCCAGACGGTTTTGTTGAGGACGCTGACCATGTACGGTTTGATGATCCGCGATCACGCTTTGCATCTATATTTGTTCGTGATGCCCGACCTCTATAACAAAGATTCGTTCCTTGATTTTGACGAAAATATCGAAACCGAACATCAGATCCTTCACGACGCTTTTGACATCAAAGCCGCCGGTAATTTTCTCTCAATGCTGATCGCCGGTCGTTCGGTTCACGCGCCCTATCCGACCATTGGTGGTTTCACTCATTTTCCGGATCAAGCCGGAATTGACGGTGCCATCAAAAAATTGGAGGAGATCCGGCCGGCGGTTTTGCGGCTGATCGATATTTTCAAAAATGCCCCCTGGCATTTCGACCGCAAGACGGGCTTCATGGCTCTGGTTCCGGAAAGGTATGGCTTTTTGAATGGTGTTATTAAGAACAGCGACGGCGAAGAGATCAGTGAAGAAAACTACGCGTCCTATCTTGAGCGCGTTGTTCTTCCCTACTCCCAGGCCTCGGCCTACAAACACGAAGGCGATTCTTATATGGTCGGCGCGTTGGCCCGCATGAATCTGGCGAAGGATCTGTTGAATCCGAAAACAAAAGAAACTCTCGGCGCGTTGCTTGATCTTTTCCCATCAACCGATATTTATTTGAATAATCTCGCTCAAGCGATCGAGATCCTGCATTCCATTGACGACGCTTTAGATATTTTAAGAACAAATAAATTTGTCAATGAACCAATCGTGACTAAACCGATCGCCGCCGGTATCGGCGTTGGTGTCATTGAAGCGCCGCGGGGCACGCTCTACCACAAAGTCGTCGTCGGCGCGGACGGTATCGTCAAAGATGGCGCCATCATCGTCCCGACGGGCCAAAATCAGTTGAACATCGAGGAGGATATCGCCCGGCTGGTTGAATCAATGATTAATGAAAACCTAAAAGCCACCTCCGTTAAAAACTTCGGCGAGTTAAAAGGCGAGATCCAGCATGAGATCGAGAAATTGATCCGAGCTTATGATCCCTGCATCAGTTGCGCCGCCCATTTTCTGGAAATAAAGTGGCAATGATATTGGACGCTTCTTTGAGCGCTAGCTTTTCCGAGATCATCGGCGGAATACCGATGATCTTTATTTTTAAATTCTTCTTTATTTTTTTTATCCAGAACAGATGGGTTTTCAAATCAAAATCATGCATTGAGACCCGGCTTTTCGCGAAGGATTTGATATTTTCGGGGGCGAGCAGTTGAACTTGTTTTATGCCGGCCACGGTGTCAACAATTATCCATGTATCGGACGCCGGTAAATTCAACTCATTCGGATCTTCAACCAAAAATTCGATTTCCGGAAATTTTTTCTGGAGTCGCGGCAAAATTCCAAGGGGTAAAGAATCCGATTTCAGGTCCGGATTGCCGAAAACGGATATTTTTTTGATGACCATGGGGTTTTTCTATTTCACCAGAGAAATTAGCGCCAAGACGATCAAGATTATCTCGGTGTAAAACGTCATTTTGGCTTTAGTGATATATAATTTTAAAAACGAGAACCAGTATTTGAAAAACGGTTCCGGCGGCCCTTCATAATTCATTTCTTTGTCCCTGAAAGCGTAAATATCTTTTTTGAAAGGCCAAAGCCACGGGATACCGTATTGTAGTGAATCCCAAAAAAAATGCGACCACGGTCCGAGCCAAATAATAAGTCCGACGTATTTTATGAACAAAGATGGCGCTGTGAAAAAGATCGACAAACCGACAACCAGCCAAAAGATCGGCGCATGGGTAAAATATTTCCTATGATCAGTTTTGTCGGCGTTAAAAGTAAAAGAGCCGACTCGCGTGAAACTAAAAAAAGTATCCAAATCGGGAACAAACCCCATCAGCGCCCCAAACCACAAAAGCTGATCGATCTGACCAGTGGTGAGAACCGGCTTGGTGATTTTTATCAAAGCATAGGCCGCCAGATAGCCGGCGGCGATGTGTCCGGGCGGAAGCATTTTTTAATTATAGATTGCGAATCGCAAAAAGACAATTGTTTGTGATTTCGGATAATTGTATAATAGTACCGTGGTTCATTCATCGCACGGATTCAGGGTCTACAAAAAACGAGCTCATGTTTTGATCGCCTTTGGCGTTATTATTTTGCCGATAGTTTTTATTTTGCTGATCGGCCGGGTCAGCCAAGTTTCTTCCGCGGCTTTGGCCATCGGTTTGGGTCTGTCGCTGTACCGCCTGCTTGTCGCTTACATTATCTCACTGGTTGCCGCCATAATTTTGGCGGTGCTTCTGGGCCATGGCAAAGTCGGCGATTTCTTCGTGCCGGTTTTTGATCTTCTCCAAAACTTGCCTTCGTTCGCGCTCATTCCTATTTTCGTGCTTGCGTTCGGTTACACAAATCAGATGGCGATACTATTTGCCACCTCATCCATTCTTTGGCCGATATTGTTCAGCATCTTAAGCGCTTTCCGAACGGCCAAAAGCGATCTAAACGAAGCGGCCACGGTTTTCGGAGCTGTCGGCGCCAAACGGGTTTTTAATTACCTCATTCCCTTGAGTTTCCCGGCGATAATCACCGGTTCGATCGTCGGCATCAGTATCGGTTGGGAAGCGATCATCGGCATCGAGATAATCGGTCTTTCCAATGGCATCGGCGCCTTCCTCAATTCCGCCGCCGGCGTAAATAAAGGAACCCTTATCTTTGGAGTAGTGGCCTTGCTCCTGCTCGTGTTTTCAATAAACAAGTTGATTTGGATGCCTTTGCTTAAAAAATCTCAAAATTATGCCGAATGAAACGGTTCTAAAAATCGAGGATCTGTCGTATCGCGTCAAAGAGGAAAATCGCAAGGATTTTGAAATCCTTAAAAATATTTCGTTCGATGTCGGCAAGGGTGAATTCTTATCAATCGTCGGTCCGTCCGGTTGCGGAAAATCAACTTTGCTCCGGATCATTTCCGGATTATTGAAACCGACTCATGGCAGATTGGAAATAAACGTGAAAAAGATGGCGATGGTTTTCCAGAACTTCGCTATTTTTCCGTGGCTGACGGTTTCGGAGAATATCGAGTTTGGATTGAAAATGGCCGGTATGCCGACAAAACAACGGCGAATGATCGTTGACGAAAAAGTCGCCGAAGTTGGCCTGGCCGGTTTTGAAAAGAAGTTGCCCAAGGAACTTTCCGGCGGCATGCGCCAACGCGTCGGTTTAGCCCGGGCTCTAGCCGTCAGTCCGGAATTACTTTTGATGGACGAGCCGTTCTCCAGTTTGGACACTTTCACCGCCCAAAAATTACGGACCGATCTTCTGAACATCTGGGAAAAATACGGCATGACTATCGTTATGGTCACCCATCTCATCGAAGAAGCCCTTCAAATGTCGGACCGAGTGGTGGTTGTCTCGAAACGCCCTTCCAGTGTCAAACAAATCCACGAGATAAATTTAACTCGTCCCCGCGACATGCGTTCGGAACATTTCTTTTCTTTCATTGATAAGATTTCCGCCGAAATCGAAATCTAAAATCTACTCCACGCCAAGTTTTCTCACCGCCGAGCGGTATTTGCAATAGTCACAATCAGGGCCGGAAGCCGGCAGTTTGTCGCTGTTAAGGCATTTGTGGATGTCTTGTAGGGTTTTCTCAACCCAGGAATCATCGCCTTCATAGGGAATAACTTTGATATCGAATTCCAGTTTGCCGTCGAAGGCCTCTTTGTCGCTATTGCCGTTGCAATAGACGAAATAACCGATTTTGGAGACATTGAAACCGTTCTTCCGAAAAAGCCACTGGTAAATTTCCATCTGCCGCTTATAACCGATCTGCCACTCGGCATCCAGATTAACTTCATCTTTTTTGGAAGTGGCTTTGTAATCAACGATGTGCAATTCCCCTTTCGGGTTGACCCAAACATCATCCACTCCTCCGGTGATCATCAGATTCGTTTTACCGAAATGATAAGTTATTCCTCTTTTCAACGAATCCCGCCACTCCTCGATCTTCTCGTGATCGTATGGCACCGCGTCAATGCCGTATTTTTTCATCAACGGGTGGGCCGTGCCTTTGGCGCGGTGGATGTCGAATTCCTTTTTCAAAAGCGCATCCACGGCCGAGTTCAAACTGAAAGGATAGCCGGGAGGCCAATCAACGCCCAGGCGCCGGTCAATATAAAAACATCTCGGACAATTGAGAAATTTGTCTATCCGGCTCCGACTTAATCGAAAGGGCACGGCCGAGGCGGGGTTATAGAGATTCCGTTGTTTGTTGGGAGTGTAGTATTTTGACATTATATTTATTCTTTTTTACAATTAAGATACCATAATAAGATCGCTTATGCACAGATCAGTCAGAAAAGTTCACGAATATCACAAGAAGTTCTGGACCTGGAAGAATGCCGGGTCGTTGTTGGTTGGCGTTTGCCTTTTAGCTATTGCCTTGGTCATCCAGGGCTTCGCCGACCGCTATGTCAGCCATGTCCCCGCAGCTCCTGCCGGCGATATCCTATTGAGTCGTTTGCCGATACTGGATATTGATAGTTTGATCATCCAAAGCACGCTGTTCATAACCTTCCTGACTGTCTTTCTTTGTTTATACAAACCGAAGTATCTTAGTTTTGTTCTAAAATCATACGCCCTTTTTCTGGTTATCCGGGCGGTTCTGATAAGTTTGACCCACTTGGGCGCATATCCCAATCAGTTGGTTTTAAATCACAATGACTGGGGCTATTGGCTTTACAATATTCTTTACAATACCAGCAACGACTATTTCTTTTCGGCCCATACCGGCGTTCCCTTCCTGATGGCGCTGATATTTTGGCCGGAAAAGATATGGCGTTATCTTTATCTTTTGGCCACTGTGTTTTTCGGCGCCAGTATGCTCATCGCCCGCATCCATTATTCGATCGATGTCTTCGCCGCTCCGTTCATGGCTTATAGCATTTATTCTCTTGCGATTTACTTTTTCTCCCGCGACTTCAAACTCTCCCGCGAAGAGGGCTAAAAGTTTTGGTACAATATCATCATTTTTTCGCCTAACCGGTCAATGTCGTTTTGGTAAACCAGATCTTTTTCGCCATTTACCAGCTGTTGGCGAAACTCTTTGCCGGCGATAAGACGAGCCAATTCGTTTTGGAAATCGCCGTCGTTATTGGCCTTAAGGCAATTTTTCTCGTGCTCCAGCCAGCCCCGATAAACGGGAATATCCCGCACCAAGATCGGCAAACCGACGGCCGCCGCTTCCAGAATGACCATTCCCTGATTCTCCTCGACCGATGGAAATATGAAAATATCAATAGCATTGAACGCACCCAGAATATCGTCAACATAACCGGTAAATCGGCAATTGGCGGGAATTTCTTTGGGCAATGATCTCACCAGCGCTGTGCTGTAAATTTTCCCGAACCAAATGAATTGGCAATCAGGAAATTTTTTCGCCAGCTCAATGAAAATATCTATCCCCTTCCTGGGAATGACCAAGCCGACAGTGCCGACGACCGTCTTGTTCAAACCGAATTGTTCCCGTGTTTTCAGACCACGCTCGCGGTCGGGATAATATTTTTTCAGGTCAACGCCGTTCGACTGGGCGACAATTTTATCAGGGCTGATGCCGTAGGCGACCAAAAGCGATTTGGTGTATTCGCTTGGCGCCAATATCAAATCGGCTGAATCGTAGGCGTGTTTGAGATACCATTTTATCAGTCCGAAAATATATTTGGTTATCTTGAACACGCCTTGAGTGTCCTCGGCTGTAACATGCGACCAGACGATTATTTTCTTACCTTTTCTCCTGGCTCTTTTCATCAGCCAAAGCGATTTCGGCCAGGGAGTATTTATCTGCAGGATGTCGCAAGAGTCATCCCATTTTTCAACATATTCAATACCCATCCTCTCGAGCATGATCTTCTGATTTTTATAGGATGACAAAAGTCCGGTGCCGATCTTTTTGTATAAAAATCCGTCCCAAAAATAAAGAAATTCAAGATACAAACAAACTTTCATATGGTTTTTATCAATTGGTTATAGGTGTTGACCAATTTTTGGGTTACGGCTTCCTTTGAATATTGGCGGGCTTCAGTTTGCGATGCCATAGCGAATTTTAACATCAACTTCGGTTGGCTGGCGAGCTTATATAATTTATGAGCCATCAAATCCGGCCGATCGGCTTCAACTAGAAAACCGTTGACGCCATCCTTGACGATCTCGGGCAGTCCTTTC
>Ga0187878_1000549_pt1 | contig 41779 bp, 72 predicted proteins | sample June2016WEW_17_1_FD_132979 | JGI IMG/M metagenome (GOLD analysis project Ga0187878, IMG submission 132979) | Peatland microbial communities from SPRUCE experiment site at the Marcell Experimental Forest, Minnesota, USA - June2016WEW_17_150 | ecosystem: Environmental > Terrestrial > Soil >... | reverse complement strand
GCGGTTACGCCGGCCACGCTGGACACCAGCGCGGATTCCGGGTTTACGCTCGATCCGTTCTTGGGCCAGACTCCGGTGATTTCGAGCGTCCCGAATCCCACGGCGGCATCGGGTGGCACGGTGCCGGGTTTAACGCCCTGGCTGAACGCAAACGCTCAGACGATAGCGATTGTGGCTGGCGTCGGTTTGGGCGTCTTGCTTCTGATGAAGGTGGCCCGCTGATGCGCACTGTAGCCGTCTATCGTCGTCCTCAACCGTCTCAGGTGGATGCTCTTGAGAACATGGCGAAAGTCTTGAGCCCTGGGATGGCTGCTGTACTAGAACGACTAGTAGCCGGTTATCTCTGCGGGATCAAGCCTGGTTTTACGGACTACGAATTAGGACTTTTGCGGTGTGCGGGCGGGGCGCTCTCAGTTGTGAACCGGACCGAAGGGGCGGCTTCTGAGATTGGAAAGCAGGCGGCGCGCGTCGTGTCGAGAAACGTGCAATCTGGAAACCTTCTCAAGGCGGCTCCGAATCCGTGGTTGATGCTTCGATGACAAAGGCGAATCCCAAAGGACGGGCGGATCTGGCGCTACTCAGGGTCGCGGAGCGTGTAGTCCGCACGCGGGTAGAGCCACACCTGGGCGTCCGTCTTTGGGACTGCGGGCTTGAGCCGGTGGCGGCGGGCCTTATCCGGGAGTTCGTTCCGAAACGCAACCTCTTTAAGACGGGGCTTGGAAGGGCCGTTGAAGCGGCGCTCGGGGGTGGCCGGTGAGCTACGTTGCTCGGGGCGTCGGGGATATGTCGGACCTTCCAACGATGTGGCCCTTTGGAACCATCGACTGCTCGAATCCGCTGCTTTGGGGCGTCTTCATTGCGAAGTGTGCGAAATACTCACCTGAAGCCTGGGGGCAAATCGCCGGGTTCACGAATCCCTTTGGACCTGGCACGGTGGCTGGCATCCCGGCGATTCCGGGGGCGTACGATAGCGCGGCTCTGGCTAAGATGACTCCCGATCAGGTGCAAGCGCAAGTCGATGCGGCTTTGGCTCAACAAGTCACGGATACGCAAGCGAACGCGGCGGCGGCTGTGAACCTCCAGGGGGTCACGATTCCCGAGACTGCCGGCCTCTCGACTATGGCGATTATTGCGATTGCCGTAGCGGTCGGGGCCGGCGTGTTTCTTCTCAGTTCTGGAAGGGGGCGAAGGTAATGTACGTCGGAATGGGCGCTCCCCCTCCGCATCATCACCATGGGCATCATGGCGGTGGTTGGGGCGGTGGCGGGTGGTATGGGGGCGGTTGGGGCGGCGACGGCTACAGCGAAGTGGTAGAGGTTCCGGTAGCGGTTGAACAGCCGGCGCAAACTGCTTCGGAGTGGATTGCGGCGAATACTCCCCTGTCCCTCGGGATTGCTTTCCTTGCGGCCTTGGTGATTTTCAGGGGGAGAAACTGAATGTACGTTTCGGCGGATAACAGCGCGTTAGCGGCTCCGGCTGGACTCGGATGCTGCGGCCTCGGGGCCTGGTCAATGGACGGCTCCGGTCTCTTCGGAACGGGCGTGTTTGGTAACGGGGTCTCTGTGACGAACCTTTCAACCTGGACCTGGGCCGAATACGCGGCGGTGGGAATGAGCCTGTTCGTGGTCTTCTCCCTGTTCTCCACCACGAGACAGGGCGTTACGGGCGTTCGGAAGACCCTGAGGCGCAAGCGTAGCGCGCGGGCGGCAATGGCTCAAGTCTGATGAAACAGCGTGCGACAAGACGGAATAGTCTGCTCGGCCGGTTGTTCGGCTCGAAGACTACGTACCGCAGGACTCGCACGGCTGGACCCTCCAGACGCGCTGTCTCCGAAAAGGCCGCGGCCAGACAAGCCAAAGAGTTGGAAGCGGAGCGGCTGCACAAGAAGTTCACGGATGCTCAGTTGGATCGGAAATTGAAAGCGCACTATGCCAAAGGGGGCAACCTCAAAGAGTTCATGGCGATGAATCCGGGTATCCCGGGTTCAGCCTTCAAACGCTGTGTGGCGCGGGTCGCTGAAAAAGGCGGCGCTTACGATCCAAGAGCCGTCTGTGCCTCTGCTGGGCGAAAGAAGTACGGAGCAAAGAAGTTTCAAGCTATGGCAAAGGCAGGGCGCAAGAGGGCGGCGCGGGGCGGCAAGCGCAACGCGGCGGCTCTCGCTGTTCACGGCCGGGGCTGGATTCAGGAAACCTACGAAACGGGAGATCCCGATTTGAAGCGGCGAGCTCGGGAGCTTCGGGCAAAAGGCTACCGGGTAGTGTCCTCCAGCATGGGGAATCAGGTTACCCAGTGGGGCGTACTGAAAATGACGCTGCTCGACATTCGGCCGGGGTCCTCGGGCGATGCGGACCTGGAGCGGATTGCGAATCCGGCGCGGGCGGCAAAGGCAGGGCGCGAAAGGGCGGCGCGGCGCAATGCTGGTGTGGTCAAGCGCACGATGACGGCTCGGCAGATGGCGGAAACTCCGCACACGTTGAAACGAGACGGGCGCGCGGAGCTACCCGATGGAAGCGTTTGGCTTTGGGATAAGCGTTTCGAGCACTGGGCCATGTGGCAAGCTCCGAAGCGCAACCCCGCTGCTGCCGCTGCTGAGGTGTACGAAGAGTTTCACGGTACGCCTTCGACCTCCGTTGTCGAACTGACGGAGCGGCTTCACTTCCATGAGCACCTGGCGGAACTGGGCCGGCTTGAGCTTCTGGTTGTCAACGGCATCGACGGCTACGAACATCGCATCTCGGGATTCAAGGGCGCGAAGCTCTGCTCAAACGAAACGAAGGACCAGCTTTTCATCCGTGGTGGGGATCAGGCGGTAGACCTCTCGGATTACGGGATTAAGCCTCCGCATGAAGTTGAAACGCTGGGGCAAGTCACGGAGATCCAGTACTTCACCACAAAGAAGCATCTCGGTAGCGAAGGGGGTACGGCCATCTACTTCCACAAAGCGGGAACCACGTCCTTGAACGGGCGCCACAAAAAAGTAGGGTATGGGCCGGATCTCATCTACCGGGTGCGCGATAAGGCCCTGGAGTTCAGTGGTGGGACGTACGAAATTCGAGCGGAGGGCATCGACAAATGATGGCTCCGCGCATTCTCACGGCTCCCAAGACGTTCATCCTCGAAGTTGGGAAAGATGGGTTTAACGCCTACGAAGTCCATGCGGACGGGTCGCGTGAACTGTTCGCTGCGAGTTCGGCGGCTTCCACGTTTGTGAAAGCGGTAGAGCGGATTTTCAACTCGAACGGCAACGCCCCGAACCGCTTCACGCTTGCGGAGGTGGTTTCGTGAGAACAATCACTTTCAGGCTTCAGACGGACGGGACGGGCAACGCGGTGGTGGTAAACATTTCCGTTGATCCTCCGATACCTTTTTCTGAGCGTATGACCACGCCTCTTGAACGGGTTGCAAAGAGAATGTCTGACGCGGCCTTTGCAGAGGGCGGCATCATCATCAGGGCATTCGATCCGCGCGAAAGCTCTATTGTTCAGCCGGAGGTTGCAGCGTGAAACCTCTGTTTTCCTTGCTCCACGTTTCGGCGCGTCCCACCAGGTGGGAAGCAACCCATGACGCTTGGATGAAAGCCTGCGACCATCCCGACTCGGTAGAGTACATCCTCGCCGTGGATGCGGGCGGCGCGTTCAATCGGGATCTGTTGTATGACGGTGTGCGGCTGGTGGTGAACCACAAGCGGCCTTGTTTGGTGGATGCCTGCAACCTGGCGGCGCGAAACTCGACGGGTACGATCCTGGTATTCGTGGCTGATGACTTCTTTCCTCCGCAGGGATGGGACACGGCGCTCCTGAGCGTCATACCCGACCTGGAAAAGCCGTACGCGGTGCATGTGGACGCTCAAGACCCTTGGCCCTGGCTCATGACGCATCCGATTCTGACGCGCAAGTACTACGAACAAGATCGCGGCTGCAAGGGTGAGCTTCTGTACCCCGAGTTTCTATCGGTCGGCTGTGATGACGACTTTACGGAGCAAGCCTACAAAGACGGCGTTGTGATCCAAGCGAAGCGGCTGAAGTTTGAGCATCGTCACCCGTTGAAGCAAGGGATTCACCCTCAGAACACGGGCGATCCGGTGTATCAGCATACCAATCGTAACGAAGCCTGGGCGGTGAAAGAACAGGTTCTCTTGCGGCGCCAGAAAGAGCGTTCGGGGCAAAAGAGCATCTGTGTGATTACCCCTGGCACTCCGTTTGATGCGAAATGGCTTCGGGAGTGGGAAAAGCTGTTTGCGTACCTCCTGGTCCGCTTCTCGGTCTCTCGCATGTACGGCACATCGAACAACATCTATCGGGTCCGTGCGGTCGCGGCCAAAGGCGCCCTAGCCCTCGGGCTTACAGATTACGTGCTATGGATCGACTCGGATAATCCCCCGAGTCTCGATGCCTTCGGGCATCTCATGGCGCAAATACAGGCTTCGGAAAAGCAGCCCGAAATGCCTTCGATTGACATTATCGGGGCGTGGTATCGCTACGCCGGTCCCGATAATGAGCAAACCTACATCGCGGCCGGTTGGGAGATGGACTGCTCGAAGCAACTGACCGAAGCGGAAGTTCTGAGGGCGCGAGACGCCGGCCAACTACTGGAAGACATTGCTTACATCGGCTTCGGAATGCTGCTGATGAAAGGCTCGGTACTCGAAAAGTTGGGGCCGCAAGCCTTTACGCCGATCATCACGGATGAAAAAAGCGGAGAATTCATGGCCGATGACATTTCGTGGTGCGAACGCGCGAGGCGGGCGGGATACCGGATCTTCATTCACCCGCTGGCTTTTGTTGAGCACTTGAAGATGAACCCCGTCCCGCGGGCGAAAGACGCCGCGAAAGGCCGGGTAGTTTCGATTTCTGAACCAAATCAAAATCAGGAGATTGCAGTATGAAACGTCTGTACAACGTGCTTTTTGCTCTGCTCGTCGCTTTGGCGGCCGGGTTCCTCGTGATCCATCACGGCGCTTCGCCGGCAACCATCCTGACGAGTGTACTTTCGCTCGGCATCGTGGGTATTATCGTCGCTACGCCGGGGTGGTCGTCTCACAACTTCAAAACCTGGCAGATCACGGCTGAGGACGCGGATACCTCGACTACGTTCGCTCACGGCTTCGGCAATCGACCCCAGGAATTTCTGATCACGCCCGCCCTTCTACCGGATACTGTGACGCCGTTTGTATGGGCGGCGACGTGGGATACAACCTACGTCACGCTCATGAAGGCGGCGTTTGCGGGGTCGGGCGGGGCGTTGCCTACGACTTCGGTGGTTGCGGAGGTCTTCGGCTGGCGGGCGCATTCGGCGGCTCGATAGATTGCTGGGGGCCGTAGTTGGCTCCCTGGAGTGACGCAATGGCGTACTCGGAACGAACAACTTTGATAGCTAACCCGGCTCATGGTCGGGCACGGAGGACAAAGATGGCTCGACGCATGAGTCTGAAACAGAAGTTGCATTTCGGCAGTAAAGCCCAGCGATCCGCTGCAAAGCGGTCGCTCTCCGCGCGGCGCCACAAGTCCGCTCCGCGCAAACGAGTTCAGCGGCGACATACCCAGCGCACGCCGCGGCGCCGGAACATCGGTGAGATTGTCTATGCGTTTGGGAATCCAGCGACAAAAAGGAGAAGCAGCATGACAAAGAGCACGAAGAAACGACGCTCCCAGCATCGCGCTGGAAGCCACAAGCGCAATGAGCCGGGGCGTCGTCGTCGGCGGAATCCGTTCATGAAGCGGCGGGTTATTCATCGCCGGAATCCGGGGGGCCGGATGATGGGGTACGTGGTCTCGGGCGCGGCCGTCGTCGGCGGCGCGGTGGGATCGAAGGCCCTCACTCAGTTGGTCCTCGGAACGAAGAACACGGGAGCGACGGGCTACGTCGGCAACCTGGGGGCAACCATTGCTCTGGGTTGGGGCGCCCATCTGGTCTTCCGCGACAAGTCCATTTCTCAGATGGTGATCGCGGGCGGCATCGCTCAAATTCTGGTGCGGTTCATGTCGGACCAAACGGTGTACGGCTCGTTCTTGAGCGGTGCCGGCCTGGGCGACTACATGACCAACTGGAATTTCGCCACGCCTCAGCGGGTCTCGGGCTATCCGCCCACGGGGATCATCGTTCCTCCGGGGTTCGGGCCGGGGCCGGCGTTGCTTCCGGGTACAACTCATTCCTCGGGAGTGGGCGCCCTGGTGAACGCATCGGACTGGAATTAGACGGGCGGGTTTCGCTCGTTAACGAGGCGGGGCGTCTTCGGGCGCCCCATGATCTCAAGACAAAGGCTTTTTGACCTGGCGTTTTGACGCCTAGATCGAGGAAAACAACATGTCTGGCGTAATGCCTCAGAAGGTTCGCGGAACTTCGGTTGACGTGAGCCCCACTGGGAATGTGGATATCAACGCTCTGATGCAGGGCGTTTCCGACCGGGTAACCGGCCACTACTATTACAAGCTGAAGCTCGCCCCTGCAACGGCGCTTGCAGCGCAGTACAACCTGTTCTCGGCGGCTCTCAGCGAAGCCGACCCGTACCCGCTGGCAACCATCGTCGGGCCTCCGTTCCCGATTCTGACGAAGGTCGAAACCAACATCCCGGCGCGGTGCAACGCGGGTCTCCCGCCTCCCTACGATATTGTGGTGGACGGGATCGGGGTTTTCATCGACCCGGTGACCATCAAGGCCGACCACGACATTCTGCGTCGGTACGGCTATTTCGAGATGGCGATTCTCGGAAAAGTCCAGTGGGATGGACCCTTGCAGGCGTACCCGGCCGGCATGGGGCTGTCGGGCTACACGACTCAGACCACGGAGTCCGGGTGGCAGTTGGGCGTACCCTCGCCCAACGACAAGAAGCGGTTCGGGCGGTACGGGAAGTACCTGGCTCCGCAGTTGCAATGGAGCTTCAACCTGTATTTCCCGCCGACCTCGGGACCCGTGAGCCCGATCACGAATCAGCCGGGGCAGGCAATGCTGACGAGTGACAAGGTAACTCCTACCCCTGGCGTCGGCACGGAGATCGTCGCGTTCCTGTTCGGGCTCATCGACCGGCCGGTCCTGTAGTCTCGGACTGACGGCGTAGGGCTTGACCATGGGCGGGAGCCGGTAGGGTCCTGAGCGAGGGCTTGCCGGCGTCCCGTCTGTGGGGTTACAGTGGGGGAGCCAATGTATCGGAATACAGAACCTCCGTGGGGCGATGCGGTCTGGTCACAACCCGCATGTTGTGCGGCTGGTGCCTCCGGCGTCTCTGGGTGGATTGAGGCTCATCCGTGGCTTTCCTTGGCTTTGGCGGTTGCTGCTGCTTTGTTGGTGGGTAGTGGGGGTGGCAAACGGTGATAGTGATTCGGGTTTCATATCTTGCGCTTGCAGCCGTGTTGTGCCTCATGTTGGCGATTTTCCCAGGTGTGGCGGCTCAAGCTCCGTCTTCTCTGGCTGTGGTTGGGGAACATCAGCTAGATCAAGACCGGCGACTCGTGGTCCTCGAATCCATCAATTCAGAACGGCGTCTAACGGCCATTGAAACGGAGGCGGCAGAGGTTCGGTGGGAGATTCGGAGCATGTTAGGCGGCGTGGCCGGTCTTTTGATTGAGGCGGTTTTTCGGGTAGGGCGCAAAAAGGCGGTCAAAGAATGACCTCGGAACTGCTGAGACAAGCCGATATTGTTCTCTCGAGGTGCGGCAGACCTCTTTCGCCTCCTGGGACTCGGATTGTCGCAATTCCCAAACGGTTCAAGTGCTGGGCCGTTTTCGCCGCGACTCCTACCTCTTTGGTGTCCACGGTCCCTGCGAGTATTACCGGCGATACAACCTGGATGTTTCGGGCGGTGTCCTCGCTGGTCAACAATCCGGTAGGCTTGGCGATTCAGATTCAAGCTCCCGATGGGCGGTTTCTATTTCATGACCTGGCCGATGTTCGTTCGGTCGCGGGGTACGGCTCCCAGCGGTGGCCTCTTACGCATCCGCGGGCCTGTCCTCCAGGGTCAAAAGTCGTCGTCACGTTTCAGGACACGACGCCGGCCGTGGGGCAAGCCATACCTTTGCTTCTGGAGGGTTCGTACTTCTACCACGTCAAAGTGGCGGGCGCGCCGGTCGCTGCTCGGAACCTGGCCTCTACCCTTCCCCGGTATATTCCTGGTCGGGATCAGAACATCATGGCGCCCTGCTGGATGTGGGGAGAAGGACCGTCAACGCCTCAAGGGTTTGAGGATAAGGCTTTCATCTACCATTCTCCGGTGGGCGCCATCGACGTGGGGGCGGCGACTCCCAAGAACCTGACGCTTGAGATTCAAACCGAGTATGGCTCGGACTTCCCCTTGCGGCAGTTGTTTTTTAACGTGACGTTTGAGACGGCTCTCGGGCTTCCCGCAGTCGGTAAGGTCTTGGTCAAGGTCCGCTCCTCATCTGGCTACATTCTGACGGATGACTACGTTTTGACCTCGATTATTAACGGGGTCCCTTTGCCGAAGGATTGGAACGTCAAGGCCGGGGAAACGCTGTTTTTCGATCTCTCGCTGGTGGACTATTCGGGAACGGGCAACGTCTTCATTCAGTGCTTCGCAAAAGGCGTGAAACGGAGGAACGTCTGAACTACCAGCCTCAATTCGTTCATCCTCCAACGCCTCCCGGCTTTCGAGACGATGAGTTCGTAGCGTACTACGATGCCGTGAATACTCCGGCGCTCGGGCAAGTTCTCGCGGCCGGCGATGACCTCCGCGACGTGCCTTTACAGCTTGAAACGGATTCCCGTTTTATCGCTCGGGCGATTCTGGTGTATGTGAACGCCGATATTGCGTTGCGTGAACCGGGTGGAAAGCCCCTTATGACGCAACCGGGTCTCGTGACTCATACGCTGTTCGGCGGCGCCCTTCTGGTGTTTCCGTTTGGAGCCGTGGGAGTCAACCACGTACCCCTGGAGCCGGAAATCGAGTGTGATCCGGGGTCGGTTTTCCTGGCCTATTTCCATAACCCGCTGCCGGTTCCGGTTCCTTTACTGGCCGTGATCGCTGTGTTCGGAGTGAAACGCTATGCAGAATGTAACTAGCGAACGCATGCACGATTACGTCTTTAACGCTCCCCTTCTGCTGCCTGGGATTCCTCAAGCGGGGCTGAAGTTCCGATTCGACGCGGATTGTCCGTTTCACCTTCGGGGCATGGCCGCGCGCATCCCGTACGACGTGAGATTGAAGAGTCAATTTGGCCTCCAGTTCGTTTCGATGCGCTGGTCTGGTCCCGATGACGATTACCGGCAGACCGATTACGTTCCGTTGAACATGCTTCTCGGTCCCTACTTCGGCCAGATCGGAAACCCGAGTCCGGTTTTTCCTGAAGTGGTGTTTCCAAGAAACGGCGTGACGACTATCGACCTCGTTTACAATGGGCCGTTTCAATCGACCTTGGCTGGCTTGCAACTGTTCTTCCGGGGCGTCAAGAAATACCCGGAAGGCACGGCCTCGCCTTATACGTACCCCGAGAAGCAGGCGCGGGCTCCCCTGCCCTTCTGGTATCCGCTGCAAGTTCCAAATCTCGCGGTGACGGAGCCGGGTTTGCTCAATCAACCGTTCGCTCCCGAGAACGACTCGGACTTTGCATTCCGATTCGGGCAAGCGGGGCCGGTGGATGGGACTTACGAAGTCTTCATGACCTTGAAAGACGAAGCGCAGAAGCCGTACTCGAATGCCCCGGTTCATGTGGACATTCTTTTTGGTCGATCCCTTTTTCTGCCTACGTTTCCGACTGGCGCCGCGCTGGTGTCTCCGGTTGGGCCTGGGGCCTCGGCTCCTGGCCTCTTGGTTCCCGAGTTCTACATCCCTCGGAACCATAAAATGTGGTTCGACATTCAGCGGTTCGACCTCCCCTATGCTGGGACGGTCCCGGTGAACTACCCCTTGACGTTCGGCGGGGCGAAGGTGTTTCCAGGATGACGTTATGAGCCTTCCACGAGCGTCCCGCAAGTTGAAAACTAGCCTCCGCTCATTCAAGAAATGGGCGAAAGCGAAGCCAACGGGACATTTTGATCGTTACATGCGCTCTCGGGCTCTGGGGCTTACGAGCAGAGCGAGTCGGAAGGCGCTTCGGTTCAATCCTTCGGGTGACGATTTCAAGACGGAGCATGTAAGCGGCAACGTCTATCTGATGAAGCGTTATGACGACTGGTACCCGATGCGGAAGACTCCACAAGGGGGCTTGGCATTTCTCAACGGTCCTGGTGATCGCCATGACGGGTCTAAGGCAAGTGCTCTGCGAATTGCCAAAGAGCATCTAGGCCGCGCGAATCCTTCGGCCGGGGTTCCGGGAATCGCTGGATGGAATATGTATTCCGGGGGTACCGGCGCGGCTCCTGGGAAGCATTCGTATGACCTCTACATATCGCCTGGAAATCTGTCGGGGGGAAGACGGCAATACAGGATAGATCCGATCAGCGGAGCAAGCGGGCGGCATTTGTACTACAAGCTCTCTGTGGCCGGCTCTCCTGAATTTCCTTGGCTCTGGCATGATTTTGGCGGCTTCAAGACGCCTCAGCGGGCCGCTGCCTTCGCGCGAAAGCATTTCGAGCGGACAAACCGGCTGAATCCTGGCGGTCCTCCGGCTGGCTGGATGCCCGTTACGGCCGTGAAAATCGAACGTAAGGGCGGCATGGTCAAGGTGCGGATCAGAAAATGAGAACGCCGAAGATACCAACGTCGGTAGAGCGGTCCCGCGGTCTGAACACGGGAAACTACGATCCCGCGAAAGACGACTTCATTCATGGGCGTGCGCTTCCAAAGCTGTGGGGCGGCGATTTCCGCATCGTCGGGCATACGAACTGCTGCGACGGCTGCGTATTTGGCTCTCGATATCCTCATGCGCCCTGGTGTCCTGAGGTTGCGGCCTTCTTTGCTGATGAACCGTATTTTCCCGAGAATGTGATCTCGCGGCCGGAGGCGCTTTTATGATTGGTCCGCTCTCTCTCGACCCTCTTATCCGTGAGGTTTGGGGCTCGTACAATCCCCTGGTGCTGGCGCAACTCGCTCCACTGGCGTATGAGGACTGCTATCAGCCGAAAATCTACCGGGTTCCCGATCCGCAGAATGAAGTGGTCCCGGCCGGTGGGTATGTGGAGTTCGGCCTGGAGGTCTCGGTCGGGGATTTGCTTCTCGGCATCCTCTTGCCTCCCGATCCGGTCACGGGCCTGCCTGGTCAGTTCACGTTCCAACTTGAAGACCTGTCCACGGGGCACAAGTTCTTCGATGAACCTGTACCCTCGGTCCTCATTGCGAACTACCATCCCACGGTCTTGGACGCGAACGTAACGCAGATGGCGGCATTCTGGAACCTGTTCGACTCGCCGTATCCCGTCGTCGGCTCCGGCCTGTTTCGGGCCTCGATTCAGAACACGGCGGCTCAACAAAGGATCGAGGTCCTTATCGGCGCCCTGGAGGTTGACCAATGCAAGTAGACCAAATGCGCGTCGTTACCGGGCCTGAAGCGGTCAAGGCCATGCACTCGGTTAACCAAGAACAAAGACGCCGGGATCAGTGGCCTTTCCCCTGGGCTTTTCCCCCCGAGTCTGCGGAGCCGGTGTTTCGGGTGGGGGCTGTTGTCACGCCTGCGTATCTCTCCGCTGGTGGCCTCGAAACCGAAGTCCTCCGGTACGACGTGCCTGCGGGCCTTCAATTCGCTCTGTGCGGCATCGTTCAGATTTACAACGGTGCGGGGTTCGTTCCGGGGTCGGGTGATATGTACTGGACGGTGGATCAGGATTCGCCGGTCGGTATCATTGCGCTGATGGCGAATCCGCTTCCTGGTCTCTTTCAGGTTCCGATTCCCCTTGGCGGCTTCGTAGGGCCTCAAGGCTCCCTCGGCGGCATCGCGGCGCCTTGGCTGTTTCCGAAGCCGTTCATCCTGAAACCGGAAACCCAGTTGAGATCGAAGGTGACGACAATTCAGAACGTCTCGACTGGGCTTAACAACTACTGCATTTCGGTGTTCTCCGGGTTTACGTGGCCGGCGTGAGGCACTTTTATGACGTGGGGTACAAGCTATTTCGTGAGTCGAAAAGACGCCGTGCGGTACTATCGGGCGTACGAAGGCTCGAACGCTGAAGCGGCGGTGGCCCGCAAGCTCAAAGAGGGCGAAATACACATCGGCGCTCCGCATCTGAAGGCCGGTGAGCGGCTTTTACGGATCGACGGCGGCACGCGCTTTGCAATTCAAGAGGCAAAAGGCAACCCGCGGCGCAAGCCTGTTGTAACTGCGGATAGCGCCCGACGCACTTTGCAGGGGCTAAACATCGCTGCGGGTGAGGACTTCCACGTTTTGAGTTCTAGCCAAGTGGACGGGATTCTCGAAGAGGCTAACAAGGTCGGATACCGCAAGCCCAAGAATGCCAGCGGGTCTCGGGCTCGGTATTTCCACGCTTTTCTGCAAAGAAAAGCCGGCCGCTCGAATCCTCCCTCCGGCTGGATACCGGCTACAGCCGTCAAGATCACTCGGAAGGCTGGCCGCATGGTAGTACGAATCCGCAGGGCTGTGAGACGCAAGACGGCGAAACGGCGGCGGTAGCCCTATGCCCGTGGTGGTGGTCAACTTCCCGCGTCGGTCGGTTCAGAAACTCCGCACGAATCCCTTAGACGCTTTGGACGTACGCCGGGAAGCTGACAAAGCGGCTCGGGATATGATTCGGCAAGTCGGGCCGGGAAGCAGCCGCGGCGTTCGTAGCATGGCGAAACCCAGCGTCTTATCGCAGTACCGGATCGCTGTCCAGTATGAAGGCATCCCGGCCGGGATGGAGAAGCCCTGGCTTAAGGGTTGGCGCAAGGGATACGGCCAACGGAACATCACAGATCGGGCCTTGCGGTATCGTGCAAACGCCGATCCGCCTCCAGGTCCGAAGGTCTGTGTTTTCTGCGGTTCTCGAAAGCAAATCATGGTGGGGCATCTCGACGGCCACGAGTCCCACACTGAGCCGGAAAACTTGGTCTGGACCTGTCGAAGCTGCAACGCCCTTCATGCGAACGCCCTGAAGCGGTCGGGAATGGGACGGAGAACGGCTCAGTACAACCCTTCGGCCTCAGGTGGGGCTTCAAACCTTGGGGAGTGGGTTCAAGCCGTGGGTGCGATCACGCCCCACAAGTACCCGTACAAGAATGCCGGCCTGACCTCCACCATGAAAACGTCTGACGCAGTGGCGATGATACGGGCAACGCCGGCAAGCAAGCGGTCTGAGTTCGCATCAAAGCTCGGCAGTGCGCGTAAGAGCCGTGGCCGTTACCGGGAATCTGTGCCATTCTGAAGGGGGCTTGAACGATGTACGTTAGCGGGCTCGGGCAAATCACGGGCGGCTACAACCCTTGTGGGCCGGGTTACGACTTCCTGAATTTTCAGTGCGTCCACGATCCGCACTGCGACTTCAGCGGCGGCGGTGGATTTGGCGTCTGCCCTCCCAACTACCGACCTCCCGCGGTTGGGACGTTCGACCATCCGGCTACCGATGCGGACTATCAGGCAGCGTTGGCAGCGGAACTTGCGGCGGCGGCGTCTTATGTTGCCCCGGTTGTTCGGGCTCCCGCCTCTGTAGCTCCCGTGGCGGTTGCGGCGGCTCCGATTGCTACGGCTCCTCTGGTTGGGGCCTCGGCTCCTACTCCATTTCCGACTTGGATTGTGCTCATAGCTGCTGCGGGCGTCGGCCTGTGGCTGTTCTCTCAGAACTGATATGCCAGTCCTTTGGTGCGGAGCTGAGGATATCGACTTTCCAAACGGGGTATCGGTCTTTATCGACACCACGGCAGGGCACTTCCGGCCGGGTTACGGCCGCTGTGCAATCTACCAGCAGAGCAACGGGACGGGTAATGGGCCTCTGAGCAAGACGCTGGCCTTCGCTGGTGGTCCTGTGACCTCGGCTTGGCTGTCCTGCCAGATTTGGACGAATCAAGCCTGGGGCGGGGCGCTTGGCAATCAGAAATCTATTGGGTTCGGATTGAGCGGGACCGTAAAGGGCCTGTTCATCGGAACGGATGCCGCGGTTCCTACTCGGCTGGCGCTGTGCAAATCGGATGGCGTGACGACTACCCAACTGGCGGCGGAACCTGGCAATTCCCTGACCCTGCAAACGGCTTACAAGCTGGATGTGCAGGTGGTGAACTACGGGGCGGCTGCCACGGTCAACGTCTATCTGGATGGGGCGTTTTTGTTCACGTTTTCCGGCGACGTGACGGTAGCGGGCATGGCGAATTTCAATAGCGTCTTTCTGACGGACGCTATCGGGGTGGCAAACCACATCGGGGTATCGTGCTCGGAGATCATGGTCGCGGATGAGGATACAAGGGCCTTCCCTGGACTCGTCACCATGGCGCCGTCGGCTCAAGGCACAACGGACCAATGGACTGGGCTTTTCTCGGACGTGAACGCTATTATCATCAGCGATGCGAGTCCGAATTTTACAAACCTCGTGGCGCAAGATCAGCAGTTTGCCTTGACGCCTTTACCTCTCGGCGTCTTCGTCATCAAGGCGGTCAAGATTGCTGCGCGCTCCGCGGTTTCCCTGGCTCCGACTCCTACCAAGGTCGCGTTAGGCTTCAATCAAGGGGGACTGGTGGCCGTGGGGCCGGATCAGGCTTTGACGACGGGATACGAGACGTACGAACAGCTCGACTCGATCAACCCTGTAACCGGGAATCCTTGGGTGCAAGCGGATTTGACGGGGCTTCAACTTAATCTGAGGTCGGCGGCATGAGTCAGCCGGGAGTGAACGTCACGAAAGCGAATGCCTATGCGGTCCTGGCTCCGGGACTCGGCATCAATTTCTCAAAAGCGGGGGCGTATGTTCCCTTGGCTCCCAGCCCCATTCAGCCTGGTGTGAACGTGACGAAGGCGAACGCCTACGCGGTCCTGGCTCCTTTGCTGGGGCTCAACTTCACCAAGACGGTGGTGTACGGATTCCTCGGAGCGGGCTTTCCTCTTGGGATTACGCTAAAAGTGATCGTCAAAGGGGTTAAGAGAATCCGCAAGATGAATGTCTGCGAACTTGAGCCGATGCCGAAATCCGATCCTATCAAGTGGTGGAACTGATGAATTACCGGCCGCAATTCGCTTTTGAGCCTGCCCCTCCTGGTTGGGAAGATGTCGATTTCGAGTACGTCTTCGACGGGCTGAACACTCCCGCGATGAACGTGCTTCTCTTCCCCGGTCAAACGCTGCTCAACGTGTCTTTGCCCTTGGAAACGGACGGCGAATATCGGGTCCGGTCCATTGAAGTGCTCGACCCGAGTCTAGGGGGGTTGGGTGTCCGTTTTCGAGATTCGGACGGCGTATTCCTGAGTTCTAGCACGGATTTCGTACCTTCTGGAGTCTTCACGCGCTCGGGGCCGGCTGTTGCTTTCGAACCGGAGCTTGTGTGTCCTCCTGGGTCGCATCTCTCTGTGGACCTCACCAATCTGCTGTAGTCATGGCCTACTTCCCCATCCAAATCGACCCACTGGCGGGGCCGAATATTAGCATTTTCGGGATACAGCCGTTTCTGAACGATCCGGGCGTCTTTCGGCGGGGCACGGATCTCTACAGATGCGGTTCCTATCTGGACATAACCAACGTCAACGGGGAATACGCAACACGGATATGGAAGTCTTCAAACGCAGGGCGAACTTGGAAGGCTCTCGACATAGCCAATGAACCGTTTGGAGTGTACAACTACAGGTGTGCGGTCTTCGACGGATTGAATACCGTCACGTTTGCAATTCTGCCAGCGGCCGTTCCTTTTGGAACTGGCGGGCCGGTCTTCCTGCAAAACTTCAACCTGGTTACCGATACATGGGGTCTTCCGTTCGGGCTTGTAGGCGCTCCGACTCCGCTCGCACTGTCGGGACTCTATCGGCGCTCCACGGGTGAACTGGTCCTGATCTCTCAGTACCCCGATCCTGGTCCTTTACCTAATCCGAATTTTGGTTTTCAGACGTTTTTTGGTGGGGTTTGGTCTCCCATCTTCGACTTGGGTGTGAACGCGCGGGCGCTGCCGTTGTTCCCGGCAATCTCCGCTCTCAGTGGGAACTCGGGTTTTCCAGCAGTCGTCGATGCAAACGACCGTCTGCATGTCTTTTTCACGGTTGGGGGGCTTCCAGAAGATCCAATTGGATGGGACGCGCGGACATTTTACCAGCAAGTTTTAGCAAACAACACCCTTGGCCCTTTCTTCGACTTTCCAGGGCAGGGCGTAACGCCGGTAGACATTCAGGACTGGGGGAACCCCGTTATCGATGGCGATTCGCTTGTGTGGCCGGTGGTCCGCTTCCTGGCGGGTCCGATTACGCAGTACCAGGACGTTTATCAAAGTACTCCTCTTGCGGTGCCGGTTTGGACGGCTTTAGGGCCTCCTGGAATTGACGCGGCCTCGTTCGGGGTCTTTCGGCCTACCAGCTCGCCCCGTATAGCCTTCGATGGTTCTCAATTGTTCGTCTCGTTTATCCAGACGACGGACCTGATTCAGGTTCAGAACCAACTCCGCATCTGCCAGAGTGCGGCGGCTCTCGCCGCTTGGAACGCTCAAACCCTCTTCGACTACTTGACCGATCCCGCGCCTCCGGGCTTCAACTTCAACGGGCAAGCCATGAACATTGAACCCCTGCGGCCCGGTTCGCTCTTAACAAGTGTTCTGGCCTTCAGTCCAAATCCGCCAAACTTGAACGCTCTTTTCTTTCTTGCTGGTCCGATCACTGGCGGTATCGTCATTTTGAAGGGTGTCAAACGAGTGAAAGCTTCAACGTGTAATCCGATGCAACCGGCTCCGGTTGCCAAGCCTAACGACTGGTGGAAGCAATGAGCTACCTACCAATTCCCATCGACCAAAACAACGTTATTGGGAATCAAGGCGGCTCTTTCCCGGGCGATTGGTTCACGTACTTAAACTCGCTGGGAGCAATTGGCACGCTTGGCGATTCCCCTTCTTGGATGCTTCTTGGCTACGCTTATGTGATCGTGCCTGCCAACTGGCCGGTAAGAGTCCGTGGCGCCCAACAATTCGGACCTTGGAAACGGGGGAACACGTTCTATTACGCCTTGATGGGGATCTGGAATCCTCCGACTCAACCCCTGGCTCCTCCGAACAACGAACCTCAAGGTACGTGGGGCGTTCAGCCGTACAAGTCCACTGACGGGGGCGTGACTTGGCAGACGATGAATCCGATTTGGGGGCCGGAGAACAGCGCGAATTTCACGGTAGCGTACGACAAGCTCAACGGCAGAATTTTGGTGGGCGTGCTCAATCGTCCCTTGAATGTGGGCTTCATCCTGGGTGAATACTTCGACCTGGCAACGGAAGAGTGGGTAAACAGCTTTGCGCCTCTTGGACCCTCGGCGTTTGAGGATACGGGGGGCTCGCGTATCATCTTCCCCGATGGCATCACGTCGCTGTGGCTGCGTCCTGACGGTACGCTCCTGATGTTGAGCGGGGCTGGGTATCAGGCCGGCGACTTACCGGGGTATCAAGCGCCTTTCGACGGTGGAACCCGGTTTCAAGCTCAAGCGTGGCCCGATCCTGCCGATGCTCCGCTAAACCGATACTGGCTGCGTCCGTTCTTTTTCGATGCGAATTTCCCGAACGTCGGGGGTGTCGAAGGCATGGCCTCGGCGGTCAAGGCCGTGCTCGACCCGGTTACCGGGACGCTTCACACGGTTTTCTGTTTTGTGGGGGCATCGTCGTACTTCGCCTATCAGCAGATTTTGCTGAACAACACCCTCGGTCCTTCAGCCTTGCTCTCGCTGATGCCCGCGCCGGCCGCGAATCCGCGGATTCAATTTGGAAATCCATTTCTGTGGAATGGGAAAATCCTGGTTCCGATGCGCGACGGGACGGCGCCGGGGTTCTTTTTCCTTGTGGCCGATCTCTCGGCTCCTACGGTTTGGAAAAAGGTGGGGCCGATAGACCCTGACCGGAATAGCGACGTGAACCTCTATGCGACTCCTCAGGGCGGGTCTGGGTCATTCTGCTTCGATGGTCAAGTCTTGTACTACGTGAACATCGTCCCATCCTTCGACGGATCGAAGCCTACGGCGCGGCTCCGGGTCTGCTGGTCGCAAGACGGGGTGAATTGGGCGGCATATACGGCCTGGGATATTACCGGCTCGGTATACGATTTCCCAACTCAGAACATGAGCGACCTTGATACATTCCCCGGTTCTTTGGGAATCACGCTTTCACTGTTCGCTCCTGGCGCTCCGGTGGTTCAGAGATTTGTTTTCGTAGCCGGCGGCGGTGGCGGTGGGGCTGGGGGCGGTCCTGGTGGATTCCTGGGGCCGGCCGTCCTGGGCGGCTCCGTCGTCGTCAAAGGGGTGAAACGGGTAAAGAAGTGCTTGGATACCCCAAACCTGACGCCTGCGCCTGTTTCTAAGCCGGTCAAGATGGCCTTCTAGGGTTCTGGTGGCTCTGCATTGCCGGGGTCCTCTGAGGGGCTGGAATGCGCGGGAAAGGGCAGTTTGAAGCCGGTTTTACCCCCTGGTAGAAAGGCACTCCTGAAACCCGCTGAAAACGGCCGGTTAACTCCTTTATTTTGTGTGGTGGTACTCCTGGGCCTTTACCTGGCTATAATCCTACTGTAAAATGGCCGTCATGACGTGCGATAGGTGCGGTTGCCCGATTCGTAAACGGCAACCTGTACGAGTGCGGCACGGGTCTAAAAAAGCCTGCTTTGTGGCTTCCCGTGCTCTCCACGAGGCTGAAATTACGAATCTGCTTCACATCATTGGGAAAGGCGAAGACGCGCTGAGGGGATTGCAGGGGCGCATTAACGAACTTGAAGACGAAGTAACTAAGCTGCTTGAGGCTAAAGAATACAAGGACTGGAACTAGGTGAAAGTCGCTCTCTACGCCCGCGTCAGCACTCCAGAACAAAGTAACGCGGCTCAAATCTTGGAGCTTGAGGCGTACTGTGATCGACGCGGTTTCACCGTGTACGAAGAGTACGGCGATGTGGCTTCAGGTTCCGACAAGCGCAAGGCGTCTGCCGCTCCCGGTTTCAAAAAGCTCATGAAGGACGCTCACGCACGCCGGTTTGATGCCGTCCTGGTCTGGAAACTAGATCGGCTGAATCGGAGCTTCAAAGCTCTGATAGACGCTCTCCAGGAGTTCTCGGCCCTTGGAATCGACTTCATTTCAATGACGCAGGCTATCGACACAACGACGCCCTCAGGAAAACTGTTCTTTCACATGCTGGCTGCGTTCGCTGAATTTGAGCGAGAAATGATCGTTGAACGGGTCAACGCGGGGATAGCGCATCGACGGGCCAAGGGGCTTACATTCGGCCGGAAACGTAACTTGGAAGCAGAGGAAGCGATTCACGGCCTAAAGGATGAGGGTTACAGCATTCGGCAGATTGCGAAACGTACCGGGCGGTCTCGGGCTGGCGTATCCCTGATTTTGAAACGAAAGGCGCAAGCATGAAAGACATTCCAGGTCTGAGGGAATACGAATCTGAAGTGCGGCAGTTGTGCATCCTCCTGGGAGCTTGCTACAAGACGGCTCCCGATTCCCTGAAGCCCGAGATTTTAGCGGCCTTGAAGCGGTGGTATCGTCCATTAGTGTTCAAGTTCAAGGTGGAAGAGGATGGCGGCATCCTCATGGAGCCGGGGGAATGGTGTTGATTCTGAAACGGGCGTACAATCGGCAATAGGTATGACCTCGGACCAAATGACTGAACTGCAGCGGATCGCGGAGGCGGCGGTTCTCTGCGAACAGAACACGGATTTTCCGGCTGAGGTCTCGGCGGCTCAGTGCATCCTCGAAAGCGCCTGGTTGACCCGCGCTCCTGGAAACAACTGCTTTGGGATCAAGGCAACGGATGAAAATGAGCGATACTGCCTGACGAAAGAATACCTCGATGGCTCCTGGCAAACGTGCAAGGCGGCTTTCGAGACGTACCCGACTCTGGCGGCGTGCTTCATCGCTCATGCGAAGCTCTTGACTACGGGTAGTCGGTACGCCGCGGCCTGGGCGTCGTACCTCGTGACGTGGGATCTCGGTGGCTTCATTCGGGCGATAGCGCCGATTTACGCGACGGACCCGAACTATGCTTCCGAGATTCTGACCCTGGTCCGTGGTCCGCATGTGACGGCAGCAATTCGGGCGGCGCGTGAGGCGGCGTGATGTATCTTGCTGGCGGTGCAAAAACTCTCGCCGCTATCGACGGTCGTTTTTATCGTCTGGAGCGCGGATGGACGCGAACCTACCAGACAGTCTGGACTGTTCGTAAGATTCGCGGACCTCAGAAGTGGTTCCGCCGTTTCTACCGATATCGGAGGGCTCTTGCGGTGTGGACCCAGCTTGAGCGTGGGTGGCTCTGAATGTACCTCTCTCGCGGTCTCAAAAAACAGCGTAACCCCTTGAAGCGTCGGCAACTGCATTCCAGAAAACGGCGCGACCATCTGGAGCCGTGGCGTAGGGTTTACGATAGTGAATACTCGGGCTTCTTGGTTGGGGGAGTGAAAGGTTTGGGCGGGCGGTTCTGAATGTACCTCTCACGCGGTCTCAAATCTCCGTTGCCCGATTCTGAGCTTATCGGAGCGGTTCAGAAAGAGATCGACGGGCTTACCCGTGAGCAGTACGAACCCTTCCGCTTTGAAATTTCAGAACGGTTTCGCAAGAGCCCTGCTTTCGAGACGATTGTAAGTGGGGTCATGCGCTGGGTACAGATCCAGGTAGTCGAAGGGCGTCATGCGGCTGCTATTGCGGCGGGAACAACTGGCGGTCTACTCTTAGGTGCGTTCCAGCTCGGCTATCTCGTGGCGAAGGCTCAAGAGCCGGTTCCGATGCCTTACGAAACTCCTGACAAATTCATCCCAGGCAAGGTGGATTAAATGTACCTCTCTCGCGGTCTCGGCACTCTGTTGGCGTGGCTGAAGGGATACCGGGCGTGGCGTGAGCATCGGCGTCTGATGCGTAATTTGATGGCTAGCATGTGGTTCTGTTGTCCGTGTGGTTGGAGCGAAAAGGCGACTGGTCAGAAGCTCGCGGACTGTCCAGTCTGCGGCAACGTCTTGCCTAAAACCTATGAGGAATGGGCTGAACGGGATAGGATGCCGTAATGTACCTCTCTCGCGGTCTCGGCGCTTCCACTTCTCCAGCGGACCTCATTTCATCCCTGGCGCCCTCCTACGGTGTTCCGTCTTCCTTGGCCCTGGCTGTGGCGCAAAAAGAAAGCGGGATGAATCCGGCCGCGGTGGGGTCTGCCGGCGAAATTGGTTTGTTTCAGGTCAAGCCGTCCACGGCGGCTCAGTTCGGCATCACGGACCTTTCCGACCCGACGCAGAACACGCAAGCCGGCCTCTCGTACCTTTCCCAACTGTACGGCCAATTCGGAGACTGGAACCTGGCCCTCGAAGCCTACAACGGGGGGCCTTCCCACGTTACGGCCGGAACGGTATCGGCTGCAGCCAAGAGCTACGCGGATTCGATCATGGCTTCGATTGGAAACCTGTTCAGCCCCTCCAACGCTGTACCGACGCTGCAAGCGGATACTTCAACGCCTTTCTTCTCATTGGATTTGGTGACTCCTGAGGGTGGTTTATCGGGTACGGCTTGGCTAGCTTTAGGGCTTGGGGTCTTGGGGTTGGCGGTGTGGGCTGCGAACGCATGAAGTGTGCTAACTGCGGTCATTCCGAATCCGATCACTTCCACGATGCCAAACGCTGGTACTGCATGGGTCTGAATCCGAATACTTGGCCTGAAAAGTCTGGAAAATGGCGACTGGACTGCAAGTGTTTGAGGTTCGTAAACAAACGATGAATACCCTTCCGTACGATCTCTCTATCCCTGGCTATATGGAGCCCAACGAGCTTCAATGGTTGTACGATACGGCGCGGGGCGTGTACTCCATTGTGGAGATTGGCTGCTACCAAGGCCGGTCAACCTTTGCGCTCTTGCAGGGCTGTCCTGGCATCGTCTATGCGGTCGATCCGTGGTACGACATCATGAGCGACCGGGCCAACAACCTGGCGCTGTTCGTGCGGAACATTCAGTGTCGGGTTAGCAAGATGGGGCAACCCTGGCCGGTGAATCTCCGGGTCATGCCGATGACAAGCGCAGAGGCGGCGCCCATGCTGCCCGACGTGGATATGGTGTTCGTGGACGGTGACCACCTGCTCCCTGCGGTAAGACAGGATCTTGACCTGTGGATTCCGAAGGCGAGAAAACTGATTTGCGGGCACGATTACGGTAACAAAGACTGGCCCGCGGTTGAACAGGCCGTGAAAGAACGGTTTGGAACGGGGTTCGTGGTCCCGGCTGGGATGATATGGGCGGTCAACCTCACGTGAGAATGTTTACAACCCTCGAAAAATTTTACGGGGGTGTGACAAAATTCGCCTCCATGTCCGGTAGCGTCACGCGAAGTTCTCCCCGAAGCCTGAACACGCTGCGCGTTCAACCCCTTGCATTTCCTGAGATTTGGCGGTATTCTCCAGGGCATGAGCACAAACCGTAAACAGTTGCTTCCGATCCTCTTGGTCCTCCTGCTGGCCGGCTGCGCTAAAACCATTGTTCTGCATCCGGGGGCGATGAACGCCTTCGACTCCCAAGCGTACGACGTGCTGGTAACGGCGCAAGCCTCCTTAACGCAGGCCAAAGCGTCGGTACAAACGAGTTTTCCCCAGTTCCGACCTCAACTGAATCAGGTGATCGCGGCCTACAATACCGTTCAGGCGGCGTACAAGCTGTACCACACGTCTGCGGCCGGGGCGCCGTCTCAAGCCGACCTCCAGGCCAGTCTTGACGGTCTGGTGACGCAACTCGGGAGCCTGCTTACGAGTTTGGGGGTGAAACCGTGAACATCTCTCTCCTACTTGAAATCATCGGGCTTGCGGCTTCGGCTGCGAAGCCTCTTTTGGGCGGCAATGCGACGGCGGAAACCATCGACGCCGCGGCCTCGGCTCTTGTGGCGATTGCGCAAAAGGCGTCTCAGGCGCATCAGGAGATCGTGGGGCAACCCATTGACCTCAGTTTATTGAAACCCATCGAACCTCTGGAGGACCCTAAACCGTGACGCAAAACACAATTCTGCTGCTTCAATCCTTCCTGATTTTCTTGCAGATGGTGAATGCGGCGCTCGGTACGTCGCTCCATGCGCCTCCGACCATCTCCGTTCTCCTTGCGGCTTTCGTGGGCGCATTCCAGTTCTACGTGAACCACCTGGGGAATCAAAGCACGCCTCCCCCGGCCGCGAAGCCTTGACCGATGGGCGTTGTAGAGGAAATCGGCCGGTCTGAACATGAACGGGCGCTGCGCCTGCGAAGGCTGGCGAGAAGCGGGCCTCATCTCCATCTGAGCAAGAGCCGAAAATACGCCATTTCAATCTTGACCGGGGGCCGGCGTCGGTTATCGTACTCTGATGCGTGTACGGCGGGCGATGCGGTTCAGAAGCAGATTCAGCGGCATGTTGAATTTGAAGCCATGCAGGGTAAACCCGTCGTACACGTCAAGAACGGGAAACCTCTAACGGCTGAAGGCGCGCGGCTTTTGGGCGTCCCGTGGCTTCAGATCCGGTAGACCTCGAATCCCCACGGGTCAATTACTACAGCGGTCCCGCGGGTCCCTTCTTTTACGATGTGCGCCCACTGGATTGCTACGCCTTCGTTTGGGTATTGGCCTTTTCCTTGCCAGCCTTGGGCTGGCATCGACGGGCAAAAGAACAGGACTCGGTACATTTCCTTTTGATTCTACATTGCGGCCGGCTTGGGGGATACGGCCTGATGGCTTATTTGGCGGTCGGTTGAGGTGGCTGCGGTCTGCAGTCGGCGGTTGTGGGATCAATCGTGCAGTTCGATTTCTTCCCGACTTGCTCCAGCACCTGGGCTAGGCTCTGCTGTGCCTGCTCCACGTTCCTGACGGCCTGGTAGTACGCCGATTCCGCTGCATTGCGCTGGGCTGTAGCCTCCGCTACTCGCAACTCCGCTTCTCGGACCTTCAATTTCTCGGAGTCCGTCTGGCAGACTCCGCAGACCGCGAGCGCGAGAATTACAAACAGTCGCTTCATATCGTTCCTACGCACGCTATCGCGCTGCGGACTAGCAGACCGTTGGTATCGGCGCAGACAAACACTTGCCCGGTAGTCGATTTGAGCGGGGTGATCGTCATGGTCCCGCCAAGCAGCGACGGCAGATTGCCTTCATCGATCAGGAAGTACTCGGGTCCCCCGCCTCCGACTGTAGTCTGACCGTTATGAACGCATCCATTAGTCCCAGTTCCAGGAGAACTCAGCCATCCGCTCTGACAGTCGAATCCGGAGACGTGCAAGAACCTCCCGGAGCCCGCGCTGAATTGCAAGGCCGCGGTGTAGACGGCGCTCCAGCCAGGCACGTTGCCCGCGTCATATTGCAGGATGCCTCCATAGCCTCCATAGATTGGCCCTGTAGGGTTCACATCGCCAATGTGGACCGCAAGAAAGTTCACTCCGGCCGCGCCTGTCACGCCATCTTTTCCGCTGGCTTCGGCGTAGATTCCCACGGGATTGCCGCTGCTGGCTTCAGCCAAGGCTCCGACGCCTGTATGGAATCCGGATGTGGGGGTCGCTATGCCATTGATGGCCGCTCCTCCGAACCCCAGAGAAGAGTGTCTGCTCATCGTATAAAGCGGGGCTCCGAACCATCCAGATCCCGATGTCACCTGCGAGGCGTAGAGGCCCGTGGTCAGATCGAGCGCGACCGGGACCGTCTTCACTGGAGTGGTGCTGGGGTAGATATCGTGCATGGGCGTCCCGCAAACTCCCACGATGGGAAGCGTGCCCGTAGGGCTGCCGGTGGTGCGGTCCACCACGAACCCGGTGGCTCCGGCGGGGCACGCCCCGGGATCAATGATGTTGTAGTCCGTCACCGAGAGCGTGGCATTCCCGGTTGTGGTTGTCGTCGCTGCCGAGAGAAGGCTGTTTCCTGCCAGCGTGAGCCACGCGACTTTGTAGGCGTAGTGAACGACGCCTCCGGTCCCTCCCTGCGTCACGGTAGGCGCCGCGGGCGTCCCGACTGAATCCGGCAGAAATGCCAAGGTTGCGGTTCCGTTGATGAATAATCCCTGATCACCTAAATAAACGGATGCCGTCGCTCCCGTGTAGGGAATGAAGGTGGTTGCGTCTATGGTATTCGATGGTAGGCTGATATGCGAGTCCGCTGTGCCTCCGACAAACAGCCGTACGGTCGTATTGTTGCTGCCTCCGGTGAAAACCGCATGAATATCCAGGACGATCCGCGATGTTAAAGAGGCCAGACTGTACGTGTTCGCATCGGGCATTTCTAGCGGGTATTCGAGCTGTGCCCCTGTGAGGGCGGGGGTCGATTCGGTCTGCGTCCCGATGGTTCCCACGGATACGCCTGTGGCGGTCACTTCTCGGAATACGCCGTACAGGGTCACGGCGCGGTTCCCCGAAAGACGCTCGGCGTGGATGTGAAACGTGTACTGGCCGGCTGGTATGAACGTAAGCCCCGGAAATCCCGGATCGGTGGCGGCGCTCTGTAAAACCACGTCTCCGGCAGCGTTGTGCGCGATGTCGATATTTGTGATGGGGGAGTACGGGGGCGTGAGCATCTGGATGTCCTGGTGGACGATGGCGCTTCCGTTGGTCAGATTAGACGGGGTGGGAGCAATGTAGTACGTCAGTGTTCCATTTGTGGGGCAAGGCCCCCACGCGGGCTGGGCCGAGATTACGCCCGTTCCAGTCTGAAGTAGACAGTACGTGTTTGGCGAAATGCTTGCGGGTACACGCCCCGGCGCTCCTGCCGCTTGCCCGAAGATCATGTCTCCGAGGTCTGTCATGGGGTTGACTACGAGGTTTACGAGCGGCGTGGTTGAGGCTTGAATGTTCTGCCCTCCGGCTCCAATGATGACGTTACCAGGGGTGAACGGACCTCCGAATACCGTACCAGGGGCCACGCTTGCGGCTGATGTGCCTTTGTAGCCGTACGTCTGAGCGGTTAAGGTAAAGCCTGGGTTCCCGGTTAAGGTGGTTGGATTGACGCGAATCCAGGGTTTGTAATCGCAGCAGTAGGCAACCTCTCCTGAGGTCGTTCCTACGGCCGGCGTCGTCGAACCTGGCGCCGCGGTCAAGACACCCCAGTTGGCCGGATTCGGACTCCCGTTTAGGTCGTCGGTTCCTTCAAGCCGAACCGACACTCCGGTTGCGGCTGCGGTGTAGTAGGTGAATCGGAAGGCGACGGCTGAGGCTCCTTTGTTCGAGTGGGCTGTGCCGGGAGCCTGCGCGCTAAAGGTCGATTGGAATTGGATGTCTGGCGTTCCTTGCCCGTACGCTGCCAGAGTGAAAAGCAAGGGTGCAAGGGCTGAAAGGAGTTTCATGCTTCCGATTATATGGCGTTACGAGCGGAAATACCAATCGAGGGTGGCTGCGAGCCCCGCGTCCAGATTCGTGTGCGCGCGAAATCCAAACTCCCGCTCCGCGCGGCTCGTATCCAGACAGCGGCGCGGCTGTCCGTTGGGGAAAGATGCGTCCCACTCCAAGCGTCCCGCAAACCGGCACAGCGCAGCAATCTTGACGGCCAGATCGCGGATTGAGATTTCCGCTCCGCTGCCTATGTTCACAGGTTCGCCGGAGTTGTACCGCTCCGTTGCCATGACGATGGCTTCGGCGGCGTCCTCGACGTACAGAAACTCGCGCGTTGGCGATCCGTCACCCCACAGCGTGATTGCGGGGAGGCCGTTCTGGGCAGCTTCGACGCACTTGCGAATCAAAGCTGGGATCACATGCGACGATTCCGGATCGAAGTTGTCTCTCGGCCCATACAAGTTCACTGGCAGCAGGAATACGGCATTCATGCCGTACTGCTGGCGATAGCTTTGGCACTGCACTAGCAGCGTTTTCTTGGCGATGCCGTACGCCGCATTGGTTTCTTCTGGATAGCCGTTCCACAATGATTCTTCGCGGAAAGGCACGGGCGCGAACTTGGGGTACGCGCAGATCGTGCCCAGAACGACGGTCTTTTCCACTCCGTGGCGGCGGCACGCTTCGATGACGTGGAGGCCCATCATCGCGTTCTCGTAGAAGAACCGGCCGGGATTCTGACGGTTCGCTCCGATGCCGCCTACTACCGCGGCGGCATGAATGACCACCTCGGGACGCCACTCGAAAAGCCGCTTGACCGCGGCTTCCCGCGTCAGATCGACCTCCCGGCGACGGGGCGCTGCAATCTGCTCACACCCCATGCGGCGCAGCCGCGCCACAACATTCGATCCAACGAAACCGGCGCCGCCAGTCACAAGAATCCGTTTGGATTTCAGTTCCAGTCCCATATTGTGCATGTCAAGGCAACGTGCCCGACACGAGGGTTGCTGCGGCTCCAGCAGCGTAGTTGTACTGGATCGTTCCGTTCGGCATCAGCCAAAACTGCCACGCGATGGCATCGCCTCCGGTGCATGTGGGGAGTTTCGTTGGATCGGAATTGGGACTGGACGCGGAGCACTGTCCAGTGCTGACCAATATACTGCCTGGGGTGACGGTGTTGATGGCGTTGGCGACCAGGACCCATCCACTCGGGCTGGCGGGATACAGATAACAGTAGGTTTGGACCTGAACCGGAGGGCGCCGGATTGCAGCGCAGTACAGACCTCCGAACTGAACCGTTATGGGACTTGGGGTCTGTGCCCCTGCCGCGGCAATAAAGGCCGCGGCAAGGGCCAAGATTCGCAACATGAGGCGCCTACGGAGCGGCCGGGGGATTCGGAATCGGCGGCGTGTCGGGAACGACGGTCACCGTCAACTGGAAGCTCACGGCGCCGCCCGCGGCTACGGTGATGGCGATTGAAGCCGAAACGCCATCGGCTGATGCGGTGATGGTCACCGTGCCGGTCTTCAATGCAACTCCGTCCGCGGACATGCCATCAGCGGCGGCGACCGGGTTGAGGATTGTTGGGTCTGAACTGGTCCAGACCGGAACCGACTTCAGGACCGTGGGCTGCCCTGCGGAGTCCACGATGTTGACGATGGCAATATCGAGTTTCGTACCATCGGTGGTGTTAAACGATGTCATACGGTGATGCCTCCTTAGGGGTGGACCAAAGAGAAGCCACAAGATCCACTCCCACCATTGTTTTCGAGTCCGGGGCCGTTTGATTACCAGTTCAAAGCAGAAGACTGGACGGTGCTTCCGGTGATTCATTTCCAACACGAGAGTACCACTATTTGGCCGGTGTTTGGTGAACCGGATGCAAGATTCCGCCCCCGCATTCCCCACAAAAGCAGTTCCCTTCGACTACATAGAACGGGTGCGGAAGTACGCCCCCTGGATCGATCTTAACTGCTGGGGCGGCATAAGCGTTCTGAATCGGGGCGGCGTACTCGTGGTGCTTTAGAACGGCGTCCAGTTCCCGGCTCAATCGGGCAATCGTTCCGGCGTCCTGATCCGCTTCCCGGCGCCAGTGGGCTAGTGCGGCCTCTTGAGAACGTACGATGCCTTTTAAGCGTTCGATTTCATCAGAGGGGTTCACGGTTGATTGTCTCGGTCTCCTGCTCTGCGCGGTAGTCTTCGATGGTCCATTCAATTCTACAACCCGGCGCGTCTGCCTGGAGCCGTTTTGCGATTATCATCTGGGCGCTCTCCACGTGCGTGACGCGGCCGGTTAGCAGTTGAGGCCCGCGCTGGCCTTCCTGCACTACCCACGCTTTCAATGTGCCTTCGGACGGCTCGTGTCTGGTCTGGCGATGGATCAGAATCGTGAGCCTCATGCGGCCTCCTTGGGCGGTGCAAGACTGTGTTTGAGGAACGGTTGTGGTTCCGAGATACGCTCCGCAAACTGGATCGGTGGTCCTCCGAGAACGAAGTCCGCGATATTGAATCTCGACCCGCAGTTACCACACTGCCAGTTCTGGCACATGCCGGCTTCTGGTCCCGCTTGCCATTTCGTTTTACAACCACAGTCTGGACAAAAACCCTGCTGCAGCACTCGCTTTTCAGCCCATGTCAAATCTGGATATTCGGTCATGCGGCCTCCTTGGGCGGTACATCCTCGATTTCGAGCACGAATTGTTTGCTATGCCGGTTCCGCGCCGGTCTTGCTCCATCCCAGTCGTGATCTAAAGTCATTGCGCGGCTCTCAAAGTAGTCGGAGCAGTCTTCGTCTTCGTCCTCTGAAGGCCCTAGAAGGCTTAAGGCTTCGTTCAGCGAGATCGTCAATGACTTGACAATTTCGGCCGTGACTTTGTTATCTAGGTAGGCGTCCAGGAGCTTATCGGCATCGCTAGCGACCCAACACAACGCCTTGGTTTCCGCTGGAGTTGGGCCAAAAAGTTTCTTCATGCGGCCTCCTTGGGCGGTACAAGTTGCAATTTCGCGGCTTCAACGTCCTGCTCATGCTCTTTTTGAGCCCTTACGTCGGTCCAGACAATCCCGGTGAATCCGTGGCCGGCCAGCGGGTGAAACGCGATCCAGTCCTCTAATACGTGCTGCCTCATGGCAACGCAGGCGGGACAATTCGGTTTGTAGGATCGGTCTCGGTACTTCATCCGTGCCTCTCTTTTCGGTAGCGTTCCCTCATCCTGGCGGCTTCCTGGGCCAGCCTCGGGCCTTTCCTTGCTCCTCTTGGCTCGGCAAACTTCCGTTTCGGACGGGGCCGGCTTCTCCAGTCAATGGGTATCTGCTCTCGGGGTACGTCTCCCCGTCCCGCCTCGATCAGTTCATTTAGAATATCGAATCCTAACAAGGCGCGTTCTCGGTCCCGTTCGATGGGAACCATACGCTCGGCTTCGGCCTGCTCGGTGGCTTCCTGAGGCGTCTTGGACTCGTGTGCTGCGGCGTCTAGGGTCATGCGGGCGATGTGGTCAAGCGGTCTCATCCCTCGAATCGCTCTCCTGGTTTCGTCGGGGAAAGGCCGGCCGCGCGCATCGCCCTCTCGTGGATGTCGATCATTTTCCAAGCATCGTCAGATTCGGCCCACCACTGGATGGCGCGGCGCAATGTCGTTAGGTCCGTCATGCCGGCAAAAGTCTCAAGAATGCCGCCAATCAGGCGGGTGCATTCCCGGTCGGTCAAGTCGGTTCGCGCTGGAATCGGGGAAAGTTTAAGCATCGGATTCAAGCCTCCAGGTGTCCCATGCGTTTCTGCTGCGCTTCCAGGTCTTTCCCGGTTTGGCAAGAGCAAAATGTTCCGAGTCCGTGAAACAGCCCTGTACCTTGGCATTCCGGGCAACGGGGCTTCTGTTCACGGTCGGGGGTGAAAAATATCCCACCTGGCATAACAATGCCCTGCACGGTGCATGATAGCTTGTGGTGCGATCCTGCAAGCTCATGGCAGATGGCACAACGGATGCCATGGTACGGGTTGGTGGGCGGCTCGTGGGTCTTGCTGTAGCACTTCTGGCACCACCATACGTCGGAAATCTCGAATGCTCCGGGGCCTTGGCATTTTGAGCAAGGGCGTGGCGGCAGTGGACCGGATTCTTTCGCTGCCAGCTTTTCTAGGGCGTCTGCGATGCGGCAAAGGGCGTGAGCCTGGGCAATGGCCGCATACGCTACTGAATCCTTATGCCCTTTACCCTCCGTGCAGCGGTCGTCAAAAGCATCAAGGCTCTGATCAAGATAAAGACGGCAATTGTTTTCATCCATCGTTGCGCTCCCTCATTGAACCAAGCCCAAAGGCGGCGGGCTTTCCCGGTGAGTGTTGAGCCATTGCGTTACCTGCTCGGCAAGATTCACCCAAAACGAGCCTACTGGTTTGTCCTGGGGTGTGTAGTGTTTGTAGGCATATCCGATAGTGATCCCCATCTGATACGAGATGTAAGCGGCTGCGAGACGGCGCCCGAGTTCTTCGTTACTCCGGGCACTCACAGTCAACATCGCCGTCTCCGTGTATTCGTCGCTCATTCGCGCTCCCAAGGTCCGATCCAGCCCGCCTTGGCTATCAGAATCGTGCTCACGGGCTTCTTCCGGTGGTACAGACCTTTGGAACGGATGCCGAAGAGTTTCATCTGAGCCTCGCTGCAATGGCGGGCCACTGCTTCGCGCAAGCTGCGAGCTTACCCCGATGCCGGCGTTCCTCGTCAACGGCTGCGTTCCATTGGTCGTCGTCGCGGAGGTCTTCGATAGTTGTCTGAATCAACGCCGTGATGACGGAGGGCTCCAGGGCGTCAAGTTCCCACGATTCGTTCCCAAATTTGGCAATGTAAGCTTGGGCTTGGGAATCGGTTATCTTGGCCGGATTTGGCGGCGGGTCGTACTGGCGTACCTGGGCCATATTGAGGGCGATCCGGTGGAAAGTAAGGGGTGCGACGTACTCCGAGTACGTCGCTAAGGTCTCCGAGAGGCGGGTTTCGTACGCGTCGGCTTTCTCTCCGTCTCGGCGGCTGTTCGCCTTCACGAAGTCTTTTACAACGTGATGCTTCATAAACATTCTGAGCCGATCTTCGATATCGCGGCTCATGTCGATTCCGCTTGGGTCATGGTCTCCAAGGTGGATAATATGAACCGTTTTTCCGGCCTGGAGCTTCGATAGCAGCCGTTGGCTGGCGCTCCACATTTCCGACTGGCTAGTATAGCCTCGGCAAGAGAAGTACGGAACGTCAAGCGGCTGGCAGGCGACTTCGAGGACTCCCACGAGGGCGTCTTTCTCAACCCAAACCTCGGCGTAGTTTGCTTGCTTGGCCCACTTGTCGATCTGGAACTGCCGGCCGCACGTCTCGATGATTTCCTGCGGTGAGTTCCAGTGGGAGTTTTGCCGCATGTTCCGGGTGCGGTCGGTGATGTGGTCCCAGTCGATCAGGCCGGCAAGCCTCGCATCGTTCACGATGGACCCGAGACGCTTGTACTCCGTGTCTTTGTTGGCGATGATGCCGCGGGCCACGAACTGATAGTACAGTTGCCGTAACGTGAGGTCGTACCCCTGCTCGGCGTATTCCTCAAGAATCGAGACGGCGCGGGCAATCGTGCGCTTTGTGGCCTCGTCAAAGTTCCGCTTCTGGTAGCAGATTAGCGCCACGGGCGGCTCCTGAAGCTCCTGTACGTCAACATCCCCATAACGCCCAACTGAACCAGAGGGCAGGGGAGAAGCCAGCAGAGCATCAATGCGGCAGTCATTTTCTGAGCCTCCAAGCCTCTCGGAAGATCCAGCACACGAGAACCAAACTAAACGCGGCGGCGGCCTTGAGGACCGTTGGTATTTCGTTCATGGGGTAGCGCGGTAGGGTGTCGCGGGGCGGGTTCATGCAAATTCCATCTTGGAGGATTTTCCGCCCCGCGATGCTCTGGAATCAGGCTATAGCCGCGCCTCCTTTCCAAAACGTACGCCCTCATATTACGTTCTTGCCGTGCGAAAGTCAATACGTACTTGCTTTCTTTTTGAAAACCGGGTACTATGCCTTTGGATGACACGTTCTGAAGCTGCAAGCCTGGGCGGATTCGCACGGGCTAAAGCGTTGTCTAGGGCGCGGAGATGCGAGATTGCGGCCAATGCGGGGCGGGCGGGGCGCCGGAACATGAGCCCGAAACAACGCCGCGCCTCGGCTCTCAAAGCTCTGAAGGCCCGTTGGGATCTCTGGAAACAAAGAAAGGCGGCGTAGTGGAAGGCTTCATATATTTTGTCGGGACTTCCGATTCCTCTTTTGTCAAGATTGGTTTCTCAACTAAACCGAGACGCCGGTTCTTGGAGTTGGGTGCATTGAGACCTAGCCCGTTTGCGTTGGACTTGCTCGGTTGGATTCCAGGGGATCGGGCGCTCGAAGCGGAGTTGCATGAACGCTTCAAGGTTGAGCGTGACAACGGAGAATGGTTTAAGTTCTCTGAACGGTTGAAGGCTTTCATTGGCGGGCTTCATCTTCTCAGGCTTGACCCTGAACCTGTCGTCTCGATTGCGTCTGTAGCCCGGTCTACAGCGGAAAAGAACCTGCAAATGAGCGAATTGGGAAAGAAGGGCGGGCCGGCTCGGGCTAAGGCTTTGTCGGCTGCACGGCGCCGGGAGATTGCCCGCATGGGAGCCGTGGCGTTGAATGGGAGCCTCACGGCCAAACAACGGCGGGCCTCGGCTATGAAGGCCCTGCTTGCCCGGTGGAAACGGAGCAAGGCGGCATGACGATTATAGAAGCCCGCAACGCCTTAGAGGGTCCGTTGCGGTTCGGGGAAGATGAACAAATCAAGGCGGTTGATTTCGTCTGCCTGGTGGAATCCTGCGCCACGGCGATTTTAGGCTGTAACGCGGCGATTGCCATACCCACCATTGCTCGGCCTGCGATGGCACGGGGAAAAGAGAGGGAGCCTGCGACAACTGTTTGAAACCCTTCGATTCTAAGATCATCTCTGAAGCCGATTATGCCATTGAGCACCCATGGATAAAGAAGGCGGCATGAAGCAACTTGCTTTTGAATCCCTGGCGCGTCCTCTGACCGTTCGGGAGTACGTCTTAACCAAACTGCGGGGCTTCCGGTGGCGGCAACTGGCCCGAGACGCGCGACGGGCCAACAAAAGACGGAAGCGGGCCGGTTGGAATCAATGACGCCGTACTTTCAAGAGGAACGGGGTAACAATCTACTGCGGGGATGCCCGGGACCTGGTGGCACAAGTCCAAACAGAGTAAACAACCACCGACTGAAAGTCGGTGGTTGTTTACTGAAATTGAGGAGCGATACTGCGCTCTCGCGGTGGAACGGCTGAAACAATCCGTGTTGGCGCTCTGTGAAGTTGAAGGGGTTTCGCCGGATGTTCTCTTACGCTGATTTCTGAAGGGCGGTAGAATCAACTTGCCGTGCTCAAAAAAAGAAGCCCCTCAGGTGTCCAGTCCCTCGGGGCCTCATGTTCTAACAGGAGACTCTTTCGATGTCCAGTTCAAGCCTACCACACCCATCTACCAGAAAACAAGCGCAGTCTGAAGCCGGCGGCGCCCCACAATGGCTCGTTGAGCTTGGCGTAGGGCCCGGGGAGTTCTACCAGACCTCGAAAGCGCAGCCGCGGCGGATCATGCGAGACTCGGCCTGGTCTGAAAAAGCGCGGGCCTGGGCGTGTCTTTCCTTGCATACGATGGCTTTCCAGGAAGAGATGGCCGTCAAGTTGGTTAAGGGGCAACGTGTACCCCTGACCCGCGGCGACATAGCGGCTGAAACCGGCTTGACGCCGGCACAGGTGCGGCGGTCGCTCGTCTCTCTGGAACTGGAGGGGTATGCAGAGCGACAGGGCGGCGACGGCGGGCTCCGCAAGGGGGAAATTACGATCCACTGCTGGGCCATCCCGCGGCCGGAGAAACAACTGCCTGAGGCGTCCGAAGACTCCCGGCCGGTCCTGGAGGTCCCTGAAGACCTCCCGTTGTACCTCCAACGGTGGATCAGAAAACTTGGGCTTGAACGGCTTCCGGCTCCAGAAGTACTCCAGAAATGCGGCGCTCTTTGCAAAACCATTTCCGAGAAAGAAGCGGAGTTGAAACACCTTTTGAAACCCGATTCTGAGGCTCAACCCCGTACCCCGGCAAAAACCGTGAGGGGTACGAATCTGACTCCCTTTGGGGTACGTGGGCGTCTCCCACATATAAGGATGAAAGATAGTGATAGAAAGAAAGAGGGTGCTGCTGCTGCTGCCTTGGAGGTTCTTGGAGAGAAAGCAGCAGCAGCCCTCCCCACTTTTCCCCTCACAAAACAAGCCATACAAGCCCACGATTCCGGTGTGGATGGGCAGTTCATCGAACGCCTGATCCGAAAATCGAACGAAGCGGCAAGCGCGGCGGAAATTCCCTTACACCTGGTGAATGACCGGACTGTCTCGAAAGCAGTAGAGGAAAGTTTTAGAACGTACCACGGGAGAACGCCGCACGGTTCGGGCTTGCTTTTGCTTCGCGTCCCGGAGATAATCTGCGCATGGGCGAAACAGCCGGGTTAAGCAAGCTCGATAGAGCCGATTCCGATCAACCCTCAAAAGACCCTGTTCTTGAAGCTGCGACGGAAATCGTCTGCCGATTTTCACGTTGCGCGAACTACCCCAAGACGACGCCGGAGATGATTGCGCTTGCTCAAGACCTGAAACAGGTCTCCGAGACAAAAGACGTTCCCATGGCGTTTCTGGCGCAACGCTGGGCGGAACAATCGGCGTTCTGTCCGACTGCCGCGGAACTGCTCGATACGGCTTCGGAGATTCGAGTCGAACGCGCGGAGCGTGAGGCGATTCAACAAGAGGCCCAAACGCGGCGCCAGTGGGTACGTGAGTCTCGGGGAGTTCCTCAAGATCCGGTCCCGGTGGCAACTGGAATCAGCGCGGCGCGGGATGCTGAATCGAAGATGTGGCGTGAGCTTCGGCGCGAGTTGCATGTAGAGGCCGGCAAGTGGCCGTCCTGGAGGGATTGTGCGGCGGCGGCTCGGAAGCTCGGGTACGAAGACTACGCGAAGGCGTGGGAATCGTTTTCGGCGTAGTACCCTTCCCCTGCATTGCCGCTTGACACGGCTTGTTCTTTGGGAGCATACTGTCTTCACACGTCATGTTCGGAAGAATCGCACACGAAAGCCGGGGGCCGTTCGGATCGTCTCCGCTGGCCTCCGGCTGTGGTGAATCCCCTCAAGCGAACAAAAAGCGAAGCAACGAACAAAAGGCGAAACCTTCAAGTTTCGGCCTAAACTCGCAAGTTTCGCGGAATTTGGGGTACATATATGTATCCCTCGAAAGTACTAGCGTATCCATCTAAAGTACTGGTTTCGCCGTCTCTTCCCCTGTAGCGATCAGTCTATCCGCTTCAAAGCTCTCCAGTCCTCTGCGGCTTGCTTTGGGGTGCGGTGGGCCTCTTGGCTGTGGATAACTCAAGGTTGCCGCCTTTTCTCTTCAGCGTTGGGATTCTACAGCCGGTCCTGAAAGCCGTTTTCCGGGGGATAGTACTTAGTCTAGATTTGGGATCTTGACGGCTCCTGGTGATTGGGTGTACTGTCGATCCATGTTCTACATCGACTCTGACAAAAACATCCTCTTCGGGAAAGCGGAAAAGTTGAAAGGTTCGCTCTCCTTCAAGACCGAATCGGAGCTTCAAGCCCTGGCGGATAACGAACAGTGGACCCGTCAAGACCTGGAGGCCATCTGGAATAGCTTTGCTGGCGTGGCGCCCTTCGGGGAGTTGCGTCCGGTAAAGAAGTTCCGAAACCGGCCGTATGGCGTCAAACAGATTTGGAACGCGATCCAGCGGATTGCCGCTGAACCTGGAGCTCCGGTCCCTCAGCCGAAGGCTGTTGAGCCGAAGGCGAAACGCGCGCACGGTTCTCCGACGCGGCCGAAACCTCCGAAGGTTGAAAGCGCGGCCGGCGCTCGGCACGCGAAAAAGCGGCATTGCGTTCTTTCCTTGCTTTGGCGCTCGGAAGGGGTCTCGGTGGTTGAACTGATGGAGGCTATGGGCTGGCAACGGCATAGCTGCCGCGGGTTCATCTCTACCTTGCAATCGAAACACGGGGTCAAGGTCTCGACCGAGAAAGACGAAAAGCGGGGTCTGGTCTACCGCACGGCGGCATGAGCCGGGGCCGGGTTTGGTATCCCAAAGTGAAAGTAGTCTGCTCGAGCTGCGGCTGGAGTGGAAAGCGTACTACTTTCATGCAGCGCAATCCCTGTCCGCGGTGCCATAGTCGGCGCGTGTGTGTCCTGCCGATTACGTTGAAGGAAAACGCTTCATGAAACGGTCTCGGGGCCGTCCGGTAGAGTGGCCCTGGGAGCGTCATTTCTTCTGGTTGGCTGCTCATGTCCTGGCCTGCAAGTTGGCCCTTCGGAACGGCGGCAGATTGCCTGACGGCCATGTGTACGTTGGTGTCGATATGCTGGTGGGGGAGTTGGGCTACGGTCACGAAATGGCCCTGGTACTGAAATCTCGATAATGGCAGATCGCCCACACGCATACTGTAAGAAAGGGCATGTTCTCAAGGACCCAAACCTGACCTTCTACGATGGAAAAACACGCCGCGAGTGTAGAACGTGCGGCAATCTTAGAAGAGCAAGATGGAGACGGGAAAACCGGAATCGAGCCGTCAATGAATCGCGTCGTCTTCAAGTCTCAGACCGTTGAATGGCCTACCCCTCCGAAGGTCTACGAACAACTAGATCGGGAGTTTCATTTCGACCTGGACCCTTGCCCTTCCGGTGGAACTGAAGACGGGCTTGCTACGTTGTTCCTGCCGTGGGCCGGCCGCAGGGTGTTCGTGAATCCGCCTTATGGTCCCGGTATTCGGAAATGGTTGGCGCGGGCTCCTGAGGCGGATCTAGCGGTGTTTCTGCTGCCGGCTCGGGTGGATACCAAATGGTTTCACGATTTGGTCTTGCCTTATGCTCGGGAGATTCGATTCATTCGGGGCCGGCTAACCTTTGTGGGCGCGAAGCATCCGGCGCCCTTCCCGAGTATGGTTGTCGTTTTCAGCCTCTAATCGGGCTGCAAGGCCGCGCGTTGGGCCTCGGCGTGCTTCACTGCCGGGTGCTGAAACTCTCCTTGTTCGCTCAGAAAATCTCGCAAGTACTTCGCAACTGGCATGAGGGCGTCGATCTCTTCTGTGGTCTTTCCGAAACGTGCGAGTCCTTCTTTCAGGTCTGAATCCGAAAGTCGGTTCTTGCGCGTCATCTCATGCAGGATTGCCCTGGCGTACTCCCGGCCTTTCTGGAGTACGGCGTCTTCGGTTCCATAGCACTCGATGACGATAAACTCGCCCGTCCATTTCTTCATGCCTTCGATGTATGCGGCCTGCTGAGGGTGTCGGCGGTTGATGTGATCGCGGAGGGCTGCTACATACCGGGTGGCCCGGTCTTCTGGTCGCTCTCCGACGATTGGAACCGATAAGCCGGTGAGGGCGATAACGTGTTTGCAGAGCCGGCAGACGGTGACAGCCTCGATGCTCTGAGGGTCGCTCATTCCTGTTCGTCCTCCTCGATGTTGTCTCCGTCGTCTTCTTCGTCGCTGAGTTCGTCAAGCTCCACGAGTTTGGCGATCAGTTCAGCCGGCGCGTGCAATTTCTCTGCGAGTTCCCGGCATTCGGTAACGCCTTCTATGAGGGCGTCTAAGAGTTCGTCGTCGTCCATTTCAGTTCCCCGCCTCCTGTGCGGTTGTGTTGATTGTCTGGCCGTCCGGTGGCGGTTCCTGTCCTGGTTGCCACGCTACGAAGTCTGTAACGAAGGTTCCAAACGCGGCTTCCATGGTGGCGATCTCAGGCCAGAACGGTGACTTTTTGAAAATCGCCACGATGTTATCGGCTCCGAAAGTTTGCTTTGCATGGAGCCATGGTAAGCCTTGCCAGTCCGCGCCATAGAGGTTAAAGATCGACTCCGCAAATTCCCCTCCCGGCATCCCGTCTTTGAACCAATCCAAGAAAGGCTTGGCGTGGGCTTTCAGAAACTCAAACGCCTGCTGTGGGTTGAACGGTTGGGGCTCGGGTCCGGTGGCTGGCGGGGCTGCTCCTGGACCGGGGGCCTGCGCTCCTGGCGCGGGCTGCAAGAGCGTGGGCGGTTGCTGCGGCTGCTGTCCGTTGGTCGGCGTCATGAGGCGGTTTACGAACATCGGAACGGCCGGCGTGATGGCTTCCACGATGCGGTTGACAATGGGTTGCCAAAACTCTTGGTCTCCGGTCATGTTGGACCGTACGGCGCGGCTTACGGCTCCGACCTTCTCACCCAAGGCTGGAAACATCTCCTTGAGGTCGGGGAGAATAGATTTCACTTCTCCCACGATGCCCGTGAGGTTTCCGAGAATCCCTCCTTTGCTGTCCTTTGGGTTGTTCCGCATGTCCGCGATTTCCTTGCGGAGTTCGCTGTTCGCCGCGGCCTGTGAGTCGATCTGCTTAGTGAGCAACGCTACAACCGTATCGAGCATCTTGTTCTCGGTGGCCGGGGCGGGCGGCGTCATCATCTCCTTGACGCCTTTGATGATATCGAGCGTTGATTCGCGGGCCGGCGCTTCCGTTGGCTTGGCTTGTTCGCGGGCGCGGGATGTGATGCCGTCCAGGACTTCAAGGGTTTCGGCAAGCTCCCCCACTGCGGACTGGCGTTGCTCGACCTGTTGTGTCGGGGTCGCTGGAAGCATGGTTCTACACCATTCCCACTTTTTGTTATACGGGATATCGAGCCATTCGCCGCGGGCCAACTTCGGCGGAAAGTTCATGTCCAGAATGTCGATCTCGATGGAATCGAGTTCGCGTTCCGTTTTTTCGGTGGGGGCCTTGAATCCAAGGTAGAGGCGGTATCGTCCGCTGCCCTGGTCTACCTTGATTCGGTCTGCATCGACAGGCTCCGAATATTTGGCAATGTGCTTCGGCTCTCCGAGTCGGGTACGGTCTATCGAAGGCTCCAAACGATAAACCGTGATGTAGGCCCGCGTTCCCCAGTCCTCTTTGTTGATGGACTGGACGCGGTTGAAGAATCCGATCACCTTCGGTATGCGGTCCTCGCTTTTCGGGGGCCGGCCGGTTCGTTTGGGCGGCCGCTCGGCTGTCGCGGTGGCTGTTTCGCCGGTTTTTTCGCTCTTTGGCATCAGTTTTTTGCTCCCTGCATTTGCAAAATGCTGCGTTTTTGCTGCGTTATACTGCGTTCGCCTTATACTACACCTAATCTATTAGGTTGTCTTCCCCAGCATTTCCAATGCCTTGGGGCGTGGCTATCATCTTGGTTGATGGCCTCGCAACCTGCTGGCTCCTGGGGAGCGTTCCAGCCCTCCCTGATCCCGGACGTTGCCACTGCTCAAACGGTGGCCTTCATGTGCAAGCTCGTGAACGGCGCCACGAAGCATCCCGCGGTGCAACGGGCGGCGCGTGACGCAGTTCAGCGTTTCGGCAATGAACCGGACTCGATTCCAGGTAACGCAAACCTGGCGCGTGCGGCCTGGTGGTTCGCCAAGTACACGGTGAACGTCCTGCCGCATGAGCAATTCAAACAAACCGTAGCGGCGTTCCCTGAAAAGAAGCAACTGCTTCTCGCTCCTGAGTTCGTGTTGACGCAACCTCGTCCCGAAGGCGACTGCTCGGCATTCACGATGCTGATAGCGGCGCTCTTAAAGTGCTTGGGCGTTCGGTGCGAGTTGGTTACGCTGGCCGTGGACCCTCGGGAGCCGGAGGTTTTTACGCACGTCTACCCGCGGGCGGTCCTGGAGGACGGTCAACGTCTCGCGCTCGATGCGTCCCACGGCAACTATCCCGGCTGGGAAGTTCCCGCATACGACGTTCACCGAAAACAGATTTGGGATACGTCTGGGTCTCCCATACCGGACTCGGCCGCGGTCTCGTCGCGGCTACATGAGTACGTGCGGGGTCTGGGCGACGACGTTACGACGCTGCCGGATTTGACGGGATCGGCCGCGCCTGCCGTCCCGTACGTTGACGATTCCTCTTTTCTGTCCTCGCTGTTCTCGACGCCGGTTGCTTCGGTCGATACCGGGGCGGGGTCGGGATTTCCGCAAGGCTCACTCGTTGCGCCGGCTCAAAACTCCGCGAATTGGGCCGGCTTCGCCACGGCCTTAGCGAAGTCCGGTATGACGCTGGCGGAAATCAACGCGATTCAACCAGGTACGGTCGTCGGTGCGAACGGTCAGATTTTGCGGCAAGCAACGGGGCTTGCGGTGCCAGTGGGAACCGGGATCAGCGTCGGGCTCGGCACGGGCACGGGAACGATATTGCTCCTGGGCGGGGCTGCTTTGTTTCTGGTCTTCATGATGATGAACAAGAGCCGGGGTTGACGTGTACGTGATGCGACCATCTCAATTCGGCCTTGGCGCTGCCAGTGGGGCTCAAGATATCCAAGCGGCTGGCGGTATGCTTCTGAGCGCCGCGCCATTCACGGGGCCGGCCGCTCCGTTTGTTGCGGCCGCTGGGGCGGCTGCTGAACTGCTGGGGGCTATCGGGGTTGGAAAGGGGTGCGGTCAGAACTGCATCACAGCTTCCGAGTACGCGGACAAAGCCGAATCGCTTCTAAAACAGAACCTCGACACGTACATGGCGCTCTCGATTCCTCGGTATAAATCGGCGCAAACGGCGGCGCTCTCTATCTTCGATCAGGTCTGGTCGGGTCTCGAACAGGCGTGCGCTTCAGTACCGGGGGCCGCGGGTGCCAACTGCATAGCGGATCGGCAAGCCGGCGCGTGCAAGTGGACAAACGCGGCTGGGTGCTTTAACTGGTTCTCAGGTTATCGAAGTCCGATTTCCGATGATCCGAACGTGGTTGACGACTCGGTAGCGTCCACAGTGAGCAATGCGGCCGGCGCATCCGTGAACGTCGGCGGGTCTTCGATTCCGGTGTGGGGCCTTCTGGCGGCGGTGGTCGCTTTGTTCTTTGTGGTGAGGTCCTGATTATGAACGCTGCGGTTAAAGTGGGGCTCGTTGGGATCGGGGGATACTTCGCGTACAAGTGGTACACGGGGCGACAGGCGGCGGCTCCCGCAAGCTCGACGGCTTTAGTTCCCCTTGTGACTCAGGCTCCGGCGCCTGCGGCTGCTCCTCAGATGGATTCCTGGTACTCGCAACTGAAGGCGGCGGCGGCTGCGGATTCCAACTTTACGGGATCGGGCGATTCTCTTTCGAGTTCCCCTGACCATTGGAATGTCTACCTTAATTCTGTCACGGGCTACAGCGCGGATCTGGATTCGCTCTTTGGAGGCATCGACAAAACAACTTCGATTCGTGCGACTCCCGCAGTCACGGCGGCGGTGTTTTGGGCTGCGGTGGCTCCTGGCCTGAAGTCTGTTAAGGGGCTTTCTGGACTCGGCTTCTACGGCGGTCTCGGTTCGCTCATGGCTTCAAGGGGGTGGAACTGATGTACATGGGATTGGGAGCGGTTACGCCGGCCACGCTGGACACCAGCGCGGATTCCGGGTTTACGCTCGATCCGTTCTTGGGCCAGACTCCGGTGATTTCGAGCGTCCCGAATCCCACGGCGGCATCGGGTGGCACGGTG